>Ga0247667_1000006_pt1 | contig 226182 bp, 215 predicted proteins | sample CNK08_metaG_FD_183027 | JGI IMG/M metagenome (GOLD analysis project Ga0247667, IMG submission 183027) | Soil microbial communities from Purdue University Martell Research Forest, Indiana, United States - CNK08 | ecosystem: Environmental > Terrestrial > Soil > Temperate forest > Bulk soil... | reverse complement strand
TCTTGAAACGCGAGCTCGAGCTCACGCCCGCGCAGGAGGACTCCGTGCAGGCCATCTTCGCGCGCCACCGGCCCCAGATGGAAGCCTTGTGGCGCGAGATGCGACCGCGGTTCGACTCGGTTCGCGCCGCGGTCAACGCGGAGATCAGCGCGCAGCTCACGCCGGCGCAGCGCACCAAGTTCCAGGAGCTCGAGCATCGCATGGATGAGCGGCTCCGGAGGGAGCCAAAACCCAACTCACCCTAGAGGGAGGTGATGTCCGAAGAGGCGAACGGCCAGCGGGCTCCGTAGACGGCGGGGCCCGCTTCATTTCTACCGCGCCGCGGAATCGCCCCGTTGCAGCAACCCTGTGAACTCCCGCAGCTCGGCCAGCCCGAGATCGGACGCTACCCAGTAGGTGTACTCGGGCGTGGTCCAGTGCAGCACGTGGTACCCTTGTCGCGTGAAGTCCCCCGATCCCGCCGAGCGACCCCGCCCGGTGGGCCACAAGAAGACGTTGATCACGTGTTGCCGGCGACCGTACACGAGGGCGGCGACGGGCTGTCCGCCGAGGTAATCGAGCCGCCCGCCGAGGAGCGGAAAGGCGCGGCCGGCGAAGTCGTACACCGGCGGCGAAAAGTCGAGCTTGCCGTTGAACCACGGCTTGACCGTGTGCTGGTCGGACGAGGGCACATCCGCCAGATGGCCGGCCATCAGCGAGCGCAGGTGGCTCGCGACCACCTGGTCAGCTAGGGCTTCCCCTTGGGCGCGCTGCAGTGCGAGCTGCCAGCTCCCGACCGCCACGACGGCGAGCGACGCGGCTACGGAAAGCGCACGCCACGCTATGGGACCGCGCCGTACGGCTCCGACGGGGGTCGTTTCCTTGCGTAGACCGGCCCGCACGCGGGCGCGCAGCGTGTCCGGTGCTTCATAGCGTGGCAGGTGCTCGCGCAGCGCGGCGCCCAGCGTCCGTCGGCGCTGTTCGAGCCGCGCGCACTCCGGGCAGACCCGCAGGTGCGCCTCGAGCTCGCCTGCGTCGGGGGCAGCGAGCTCACCGTCCAGATAGGCATCGAGCTGTGCTACAACGACCGGGTGCGTCACGTCAGCAATCCTCCGTTACGATGCACAAGGCCTCCTCGAGCCTGCGGCGCGCGCGCGAGAGCCGGGACATCACGGTCCCCACCGGCACGCCCGCGACGTCGCTGATTTCCTTGTAGGAAAGCCCTTCGAGCTCGCGGAGCACGATCACTTCGCGGAACTCGGCAGGCAGTCGATCTATCGCCTCTCGTAACGCCTCGCTCTCGCTCTTCCGAACCGCCGATGCTTCCGGGTGATCGTCTGCAATCCCTTCGCTGTGCAGCTTCTCGTCGAATTCCGTCGCCTTAGCGTGATGTCGATTGCGGTCGTGCCAGGTGCGCACGGTGTTGCGGACGATCGCGAGCAGCCACGCCCGGCCCTCCCCGGGTTCGCTACCCCGGAAGCCGGCGAAGTAGCGAAACGCGCGCAGGGACGCTTCCTGCACGATGTCCTGCGCGTCGTCGGCGTCCCGCGTCAGGTAGCGCGCCAGCGTGTAGGCGGCGTCCAGATGTGGGAGCACGACCGCTTCGAATCGCTCGAGTTCGCTCGACTCCAACCGGTCCTCAAGGGTGCGCGGTCCACTTGCCGGATAGAGACTCCGCCCGCGGCAGGATTATTCCCGAGGGAATAAGCCCGCGGCGCTGGGGTCTCTGCCACTGAACCATTCTGCGATGCCCTGCCGGGCGACGGAAGCCGGTCATGACGACGCACCGGTCTGACGTTACGAATCGTAACGCCGGCAGGCGGGCGGCAACGGGACAAGGTGGAAACGAACCATGCCCGAGGCTGCAGTCTCTCCAACACGACACGTCTCGGGGGGGGTGCTACATGCGCCTGTACCAGGCAGTCATCGAAGTGGTCGCGCTCGCGGTGCTCGCGGGATGCGGCAGTGAACCGGGGCCTACCGGCTCGGGTGGTGGGGCCAGTGGCAGTGGGGGCGACGGCGCCGCCGTGACCATTGGGGATTTCTCGTTTTCACCGTCCACCCTGACGATCAAGGCGGGCACCACGGTCACCTGGACCAATAACGGGCCGTCCGCTCACACGACCACGAGCGACACGGGGGTGTGGGACAGCGGCACGCTCGGCGCGCCAAGCAGCAGCGGTGGTTACGACGGCGGGTCGCCCGGTGGGACCTATTCGTTCACGTTCAACACGCCGGGGACGTACAACTATCACTGCAAGATCCACCCGCCGTCGCTGTACCCGAGCTTCGTCGCTTCGATCACCGTGACCCAGTAGCCCGGCACTCTCGAACCATGACGCCCGCGATCACCGTTCGCATGCCGGTCGATGAGTACCTGCACCGCCTCCATGTCCTGGCGGCGTGGTGGTGCCTTGGCTCGAGCGCGCTCGAGCCATAGGTGCTGTTGCGGTACGCCCTACGACCAAGCCCGCTCTTCCGCGAAGTCGCCCGATCCGGTCCCCATCAACGACCGGTGCGTCGCTCCCGGGAATAAACAAAGCGGCTTCGAAGGTCTTGGCCGTGGATGGATTCGATGTCACACACTTTTACGAGGAAGGTTCCTATGGACCGCAAAGCGAATGGCGTTGGGCGTCAGACCGTCGCCACCGTTGTGTTGCTCGGCGCACTCGTGGGCGCGGCGCCGCGGCCGCATCCCGACGCCGCTTCCCAGGTGAATGTGCGGCTCTCGGAGTGGAGAGTGGAGCTGTCGCAGGCCAGTGTCGCGGCGGGAACCGTGACGTTCACGATCACGAACGCCGGCAGCATCCCGCATGGCTTCGAGGTCGAGGGAAAGGGGATCGAGAAGGAGATTGAGACGATCCAGCCGGGCGCGAGCGATACGCTCACGTTAACCCTCAAGACCGGGAGCTACGAGGTGTATTGCCCGGTGGGGGAAGATTCGCACAAGAAGCTCGGCATGGAGAGTCATCTGAACGTTGTCAGCGCGACGAGCGCAGGCTCGTCCGGGTACAGCGGCTCGGCGATGAGTGAGTCGCACATGAAGGCGGAACTGGTGAAGGCTATCCGGGTGACGGGCGGAGGTCCCGTCATCCAGATCCTGCCAGGACCGTTCCCGTTCCCGGACAGCGCGGCTCCGATCCTCCAAGCGTTCGGCCCCGAGCGAGAAGGTCTCGAGTCACAGGTGAAGAATGGCCCGTACTCGAACAACGTGACGCCGATTTCGGGCACGTTCACGTTCAGCGCGTGGGACAAAGGCGCCACCCGGGACTCGGTCGACGGCACGGCCGAGTTCACGACCCAGGACGGCGCTCGATGGAAGCTCGTGATGGACCGCGTCCAGACCAAGGATGTCCCGCACCACCCCCGCTTCGGGGGCGTGATCATGGGGCTGTACTATCACGGCGTGACCCAGGTGCATACGCCGCTCGTGCCGACGATCAACAGCGCCGTCGCGCTTTGGGCGTTCGCGCACCTGTACAAGAACGACGTGCTCGTCACCGACAACGCGATGGTGCACGTCATGCTGCTATCGCGCACGCGGCGGGACGGCGACTACGCGCTCGCGTGCTGGGATTGCTCCAAGAACAAGATCGAAGAGCTGCAGCTGCAGATTCTGCCCGGGCCCGGTGAGCCCCAGTTCGACGCGCCGGGCGGGTTCCTGTTCGTCAACTGGGAAAGGTCCAGCTCCCGCAAGCCGGCGAGCTGAGGAGGATAATTCAATGCGCTTACGCATCGGCATAATCGGCATTGTAGCGCTCGCCGCGCTCGCAGGGTGTGGCGGCTACACCAGTACCTATGGGGGCGGTGGCGGCGGCGGCGGCGGGGGAGGAGGTCCGGTCGGCTCCGTGACGATCGGCCCCGGCATCGAATTCGTGAGCGGCCACAATGGGAGCACGAACGCGGCCGTGGATACGATCCCGGTGGGGAGCACCGTCACCTGGACGTGGAGTGGCTCTCTCCCACACAGCGTTCAATCCCAAGGCTCAGCGAGCTTCGCGAGCAGTGCCACGATGACGGGCAACGGGACGTATGCAGTCACCTTCACCACGCCGGGCACGTACCAATACGACTGTGCGGTCCACGGCCAGCTCATGACGGGCACAATCGTCGTTCGGTGACACGCGCGCGTCTTCAATACAGGAATCCCGTGCGCACGCCAGCTCGGTGCGCGCGGGATCTTTCTTTCGAACGTGCCGGGGGGTGCTAGATCGTTAGTATTCAGGAAGGTCCAATAGGAGCACGCTCCGATGACCGCCCGGCTACTGATCATGATCGGACTCGCGACCACCACCCCCGTCGCGGCGCAGCGTCCTGCGGCGCCGATGGGCCGCATGATGGGCGACCCGATGGGGATGCAGGAGATGATGGAGCCCATCGCGCACCTAATGCTGTACACGCCGCCGCACCTGCTCGCCCGCAAGGACGCGCTCGGGCTCACGGCTGATCAGGTCACGCGGCTCACCGCGCTGCGCGACGCGACGAGTGCGGCGCAGGACGCCGCGATGACCGAGGCCAAGACCCATCTGGAGGAGCTACAAGGAGCGGCGGACGCTGGCTCCCCGGATTCGGGCGCGGTGAAGACGCATTTCCTGGCAGCCCACGCGGCGATGGGGCGGGCGCGCTGGCTCTCGGTCAAGTCTGCGCTCGAAGCCCGGGCCCTCTTGACCGATGCTCAGCGAACGAAGCTCAAGGCGTGTGCCGATTCGATGCAGGCGTGGATGGACCAGCACCGGCAGATGATGAAGCCGAGTCCGTCACACTAGCGGCCTGCGTCGCGCAGCTGCCGCAGCACGTACTCGAGGATCCCGCCGTGCCGGTAGTACTGGAGCTCCTGCGGCGTGTCGATCCGCACCGCGGCCTTGAACCGTATCGTGGAGCCATCGGATTTGGTCGCCTTCACTTCCAGCTCTCTGCCCTTCGGGAAGCCCTCGGTGAGAACGTCGGCGAGGCCAACGATGTCGAAGGACTCCTGCCCGCTCACGCCGACGCTCTCGGGCGTCTCGCCGGTGAAAAATTGAAGCGGCAAGATGCCCATGCCGACCAGGTTCGACCGATGGATGCGCTCGTAGCTCTGGGCAATGACGGCCCGGACGCCGAGCAGACGTGGACCCTTGGCCGCCCAGTCGCGCGACGAGCCTGACCCGTATTCTTTCCCCGCGATGACGATGAGCGGCACGCCGTCGGCCTGATACTTCACCGACGCGTCATAGATGGTCATCAGCTCTCCATCGGGAAGGTGCCTCGTGACGGGCCCTTCCGATCCGGGTGCGAGCAGATTCTTGAGGCGCACATTGGCGAACGTGCCGCGCACCATTACCTCGTGGTTGCCGCGGCGCGAGCCGTAGGAGTTGAAGTCGGCTGGCTGCACGCCGTGACCTACCAGGTACTGCCCAGCGGGGCTCGTCTTTCGGATGGACCCGGCCGGCGAAATGTGATCCGTGGTGATGCTGTCGCTCAGGAGGCAGAGCACGCGGGCGCCGCGGATGTCGGTGAGGGCTCCTGGCGTCTTCGGCATGCCGTCGAAATAGGGCGCCCGGCGGATGTAGGTCGACGTCGGCTCCCAGGCGAAGCGGTCGCCGGCGGGCACCGGCAACCCCCGCCACCGTTCGTCTCCGGTGAACACCTCGCCGTACTCCTTATGGAACATCGACGACTTGACCGATGAGCGGACGAGCTCGTCTACTTCCTTCGCCGAGGGCCAGATGTCGCGGAGGTAGACGGGCTTCCCATCCTTCCCCGTTCCCAGCGGATCGGCCTGGAGATCGACATCGATCCGGCCGACCAACGCGTACGCGACCACGAGCGGCGGCGACGCGAGGTAGTTGGCGCGCACTTCCTGCTGGATACGGCCCTCGAAGTTGCGGTTGCCCGACAGCACCGAGCACACCACCAGCTCTCCCTCGGCGACCGCCGCCGAGACGGCGTCGGGGAGCGGACCGGAGTTCCCGATGCAGGTCGTGCACCCGTAGCCCACGAGGTGGAACCGCAGCTGCTCCAGGTACCGCATCAGGCCGGCCTGCTTCAGATATTCCGTGACCACCTTGGAGCCTGGCGCGAGACTCGTCTTGACCCACACTTGCGTCTTGAGACCCCGCTCCACGGCCTTCTTCGCGACCAGGCCGGCAGCCACCATCACGGAGGGGTTCGACGTGTTGGTGCAGCTCGTGATGGCGGCGATGACGACGGAGCCATGTTGCAGCTTGCAGTCCGTGCCATCGATCGTGAGGTTCACGTGGGTGCGCTGCTTCGGCGGTGCCTCCACGGCGGTCGCGACGTGACCGCCCTCGCCCTCCCAGCGGCCGGCATTCGCGGCGGGCGCCGCGGGCTTGACCAGCGCGGGAAGCGCAAGCTGGAAGTTGCGGGGCAGATCGCGCAGGGACACGCGGTCCTGCGGGCGTCGAGGACCGGCCAAGCTCGGCTCTACAGTCGAGAGGTCGAGTGAAAGCGTGTCCGAATAAACCGGCTCCGGCGCACCCGCAGAGTGGAACAGGCCCTGCTCCTTCATGTACCCTTCGACGAGCTGCACCTGATCCTTGGGCCGACCCGTGAACTCCAGGTAGCGCAGCGTTTCTTGATCCACGGGGAAAATCCCCACGGTGGCGCCGTATTCGGGCGCCATGTTGCCGATGGTGGCGCGATCGGCGAGCGGCAGGGTGGCGATCCCGGGGCCGTAGAATTCGACGAACTTGCCCACGACACCCTTCTTCCGAAGCATCTCCGTCACGGTCAGCACCAAATCGGTGGCCGTGGCGCCCTCGGCGAGCTTGCCGGTGAGCCGGAAGCCGACAACCTGTGGGATGAGCATCGACACGGGTTGCCCGAGCATCGCGGCTTCGGCTTCGATTCCGCCCACGCCCCACCCAAGCACCCCCAGCCCGTTGATCATCGTGGTGTGCGAGTCGGTGCCGACGAGGGTATCGGGATACGCCTGCGGCACCATGGCGTCCTGGCGTCGCTCTCCCGTGGCGTCGCCTGCCGTAAATACCACTCGCGCCAGGTATTCCAGGTTCACCTGATGCACGATGCCCGTATCGGGCGGAACCACCCGAAATCCCTTGAAGGTCTGCTGTGCCCAACGGAGCAAAGCGTAGCGCTCGCGGTTGCGCTGGAACTCGAGGTCGGCATTGACCTGAAACGCGGTGGGCGTGCCGAACTCATCCACGATCACCGAGTGGTCGATCACGAGCTCGGCGGGCAGGAGCGGGTTGACCTGCGTGGGATCACCGCCCATGGCCTGCATCGCGTCGCGCATGGCCGCGAGGTCCACCACGGCGGGCACACCGGTGAAATCCTGCATCAGCACGCGGGCCGGCATGAACGCGATTTCGTCGACGGGAGTCTTCTTCGCGTCCCAGCGCGCGAGCGCTTCGATCTCGCGGGCCGTCACCGTGCGCCCGTCTTCGCGCCGCAGCAGATTCTCGAGCAGGATGCGGAGCGAGTAGGGGAGGCGTGAGACCGGCAGCCCGCGTCGCTCGAGTGCCTCGAGCTTGAAGATCTCGAACGTGCGACTCCCGACCTTGAGCGCAGCCGCCGCCCCGAAGCTGTTCGACGCCGTCATTCGACCGCCTTCACGTCCACGACGAAATATTGTGTCTCCCCGAAGCAGGTCGTTGGGATGCCCATGTGCTGGCGGTACGCGAGGGTCACTCGCTTGCCCAGCGTTTGGTTCACGAGCCTCGCGACGGAATCGTTGCGCACCGTGAAGTTGAACTTCTCGGCCATGGTCCCGGGGATAGACACGATCGCGAGCTCCCCTTCCCAAGTCTTACAGATCCAGCCCTTCTTCGAAAACTTCTGCACGTAGCCGGCGCGCTCTCCCTTCGAATAGCTCCAGGTCAGGGCAGCCCACGTATACAGAGCGAATACGAAGATGGGCAGAATCACGACGCCGGCGATGATGAGCTTCTGCGTACGCGACAGAGTAAAGTTCACGAAGAGAAGTTAACCTCGTACGTCTCCGTCTTGTACGGCGCGAAGCCGCGTTTCTTGTAGTTCGGGAGCGCGGCGGGATGATCGAGCGTGCATGTGTGCAGCCAGACGCGCGCAGGCTCGAGCGCCCAGGCATCCCGAACCGCGCACGAAAGCAGATGTTTGCCGAGGCCGTGGCCGATGGCGTCGGGAAAGAGCCCGAAGTACGCGATCTCGACCGAGCGGTCCTCGGGCACGCGGCGGAGCTCGTACCACCCCACGAGCGTGGCCCCTCGCCGGGCGACATGGAGCGTGATCTCGGGGCGGCCGAGATGCGCACGAATCTCCTGGTCGGTCCAATCCCAGCGGTCTCGCCAATGATAGGCGTCCCCCACCGTGCGGTAGCAGCGCCGGTACAGGTCCGGAGTCGGCCTGTGGACATGCTCGATCGCCAGGTCCGGAAAATTCCCGAAGGCCGCCGTGAACTGTTCGGCCGTGGTGAGCTCGAGGTAGGTGCGGGTGGCTTGCACGGGGGGAAATTTACAGGTGTCCGGGGTCAGGTGTCCGGTGTACGGGTGGTGGACGGACACCTGACACCGGTCACCGGACACTCTATCTTTTCTCCCATGACTTTCAATCGCATGGGCACCGTCCCGCTCCCGCTCACGCTGCACCTCGCGAGCTACACCGTCGTGGGATTGTTTTGCTTGTTCGCGGGTGTCCTGAACTTGATCGACCCGACCAAGATCCCCCATGGGCTCATCTACCTTGCGATCTGCGGTTTCAGCTGGGGCTACGTCTTCGGCATCTTGATGGCGCGGAAGGAAGTGATCCTCCTCGGCTTCCTCGCGAGCGTGGCGTGGCTCGTGGCCGCCGCCATCGGCGCCACGCGGCTCGGGTTCGACTGGCGGCTCACGGCCCTGCTCGTTGCGCTCGGGGCCTACGGGCTGTTCGCGCTCGGGCTGTATCGCACGCGGATTCTGGAGCACTAGCCGACTCAGCCGATCGACGTCACCTCGACGTGCTCCGGGGCTGCAGGGAGCTCGACCACGAAGCGCGCGCCCCCGAGCTCCGAGTCTTCGATCCAGATCTTGCCGCCGACCTCGGTCACCACGCGCTGACAGATCGCGAGCCCGAGTCCCGTACCTTCGTCGGGGCTCTTGGTCGTGAAGAACGGATCGAAGATGCGACCTCGGATGTTCCGGGGCACGCCCGGCCCCGAGTCGTCGACGGTGAGTCGGACCCAGCCTTCCCGCGCCTGCGTCCGGAGCTGAATGATGGCGGGCTTCCGCCCGCGCACGACGTATTCCGCGTTCGTCACCAAATTGATCACCACCTGCTGCAGCTCCTGCCCCAGGCCGAGCACGGCCGGGGCGGAGTGATCGAGCGTCGTGCGGAATTCGACGCTCTCCGCGCGCAGCACCCGGCGCCGAATCTCGGCGACGTCGTGCACCAGGTCGTTCATCTGGACCCGCGTCGGCGTGGTGTCGGCACGGCGGGCCAGTCGCAGGAGGCTCCGGACGATGCGGGCGGCGCGGTCCACTTCGCGCGTGATGGTCGCGGCGGTGGTGCTCGTCTCCGGATCCTTGCTCGCGCGCCCGAGCAGCTCCGCTTCCATTCGAATGGCCGCGAGGGGGTTGTTCACCTCGTGTGCCACGCCGCTCGCGATCTCACCGACCGTCGCCAGCTTTTCGCGCGCGATCAGCTCGCGCTGCGCCCGGAGCTCGTCCGTCCGGTCGTAGAGGGCCACGAGCAGGCTGTCGGGTCCGACGCCCGACAGCCCGGTTACGGTGCAATCGCAGATGCGGCGGTCGCCGGACGGCTGGGTCACCAGCACGCGGCCATGCCAGGGCTCGCCCTGGCGCGGACGCGACAGCACGAGGTGGAAGGTGATCTCGCTCGGGGACAGGCCCAGGGCCTCGAGGTGTGTCCCCAGGGCCTGTGCTTCCGCGGGGATGCCGAGGAGCCGGCACCCGGCCTGATTGAGCTGTTGGACGCGACCCTCCCGGTCCACGAGCGCCATCGGCAACGGGCTCCCGTCCACCATGGCGTGGGCGCGCTCCGCGGCGGCTCGGGCTCCGCTCACCGCTTCGGACAGCTCGAGGCCGCCGGCGATGTAGGCGGCGACGGCTGAGAGGTATTGCAGCTCCATCAACGCGAAGGGCGGCGACTGATCCCCGGGGCGTTGGTAGCGGACGACGCCCACCGTGCCCACCACTCCGCTCGATGTACGAAGCGGCGCGATCATCGCCGCCCGGGCCGTGCCCGAGGGTGACAGCGATCGCTGCGCGCCTTCTTCGGAAAGAATATTGTCAGTGAGGAATGGCTCACCGCTCCGGATGACCCGCCCATTGACGCTGGCGTTGATCATGATCTGTGCGCCGTCGAGCTCCGCGCATTGGCCCACGGTTGCCGCCACGCGCAGCGAGTCCGGATCGGATCCGCGCAGCGCGACGTAGGCGCCCTGCGCTTCCACCAGGCTCGTGACGCTCTGAAGCGTGTAGCGGAGCAGCAGCTCGCGCTCGGGCGCCGCGAGGAGCCAGCGCGACAATTCCACCAGGAAGGTTCCCAGCCGGCGCTCGCGCTCGAGCCCGCTCCGCCGGGCGACCATCACCGCGAGGTGCGTCGCGATCTCGATTGTCGAGCGCAGGGCGTCGCCGGGGAAGCCGGCCGGCAGGCCCTGGAACCTCGCGCTGACGTGTCGCCCCTCGGCGTCGTGATAGTCCGTGAGATACGGCTCGCCGTCCTTCCCCGCGACGCCGGCCTCGACGGTGCCCGACTCGGTCAAGCCCTTGTACGTCAGCTCGACCCGCGCACCGCCGGCCCACTCGCTGAGGATGTCGGTGGCTGATTGCCAGAACGCGCGTGTCTGCTTGGCGCGTCCCGCTTCGGCGAGCAGCTTGCGAATCGGATCCAGCATGAACTATGGATTCGTTGGTCGGAGGTCGAGTTCGCTGATCATCGCGCCGTCCGCGACAGTGATCGTCGCGAGCACAGCGTGCGCAACGTCCTCCGCCGTGAGCACGCGATCGCGGTTTGGGCGGACGCGATCACCTTTCTCCGCAAACGCGGTGGCGACCGAGCCCGGACAGATTGCTACCACCCGGAGGCCGCGCTTCCGGACCTCGAGCATGAGGCTCTTCGAGAAGCCGAGGACCGCGTGCTTGGAGGCGGAATACGCGGTCCCACCTTCGACGCCGTTCTTTCCCGCAAGGGACGCGATGTTGACGATGGTTCCGGTCCCCGCGTCGAGCATTCCTTTCAGAAACGCGCGTGTGACCAGATACAGAGATCGGACGTTGACGCCCATCGTCTCGTCCCAGTCGTCGAGCGGGAGCTCCAGGAGCGGCTTGAAGCGCCCTATTCCAGCGTTGTTCACGAGGATCCGCGGTGTGCCGTGCTCGCGGTTGACGAAGGTCGCAAACGACGCCACGCAGGACGGGTCGGACACGTCGCACGGCATGCCGATCGCGTCGACGCCGGCAGCCCGGAGGTCTCGCACGGTGGCGTCCACGTTGGCCGCCGTCCGGGCGCAGATGGCGATGCGCGCTCCAGCACGGCCCAGCGCAAACGCCGTGGCCCGCCCGATTCCCTCGGTAGCGCCCGTGATCACGGCGAGCGAGCCCGGAAGGTCCATAGGGGGTCAAATATATGACTCCCATCAGCATGGGGGGACGGGAACCAGCCGGTGTTTTCGCTTGATAGAGAGAGGAGGGCTAATGGAGGCAACACTTTCCCTCATTGCTGACCACGTCGTTCCACACACCGAAGACAAGCCGAGCGCCCGCCCCCCGGACGACGACGACCTACTCGACGCGTACTCTCGCGCCGTGACGGCCGCGGCCGAGAAGGTCGGCCCGGCCGTGGTAAGCGTGGACGTGCGGCATCGCACGGAACGCCGGGGCCGGCCAGCAAGGGAGGTCCCGGGCAATGGATCGGGTTTCGTGTTTACGCCCGACGGATTCGTCCTGACGAACAGCCACGTGGTCCACAACGCGACCCGTCTCGAGGTCGCGTTCGCCGACGGCCACCGCGTCCACGCGGACCTCGTCGGAGACGACCCCGGCACCGATCTGGCCGTGATCCGTGTTCCGCCCGTCGCCATCACCGTCGCCGAGCTCGGCGACTCGAGTGGCGGGGCGCTCCGGGTGGGTCAGCTGGTTGTGGCGATCGGGAATCCCCTCGGATTCCAGAGCACCGTCACCGCCGGTGTCGTGAGCGCGCTCGGTCGCTCGTTCCGTTCGGTCGGCGGGCGCCTGATCGACGATGTCATCCAAACGGACGCGGCGTTGAACCCGGGCAACTCCGGTGGACCCCTCGTGGACTCGCGGGGCCGGGTGGTGGGCGTCAACACCGCCGTCATCCTGCCCGCGCAGGGCATCTGCTTCGCCGTCGGCATCACGACCGCCAAATTCGTCGCGGCGCAGCTCATCCGGCATGGCAAGATCCGGCGGGGGCGGATCGGGGTGGCGGGACAAACGATGCCGTTGCTGCGTCTGGCTCAGCGGGCGCATGGGCTCGATGCCAAGAGCGGCGTGCTCGTGACCGGCGTCGAGTCTGGCAGCCCGGCCGAGCGAGCGGGCCTCGCGTCGGGCGATATCATCGTGAGCCTCGACGGAAAGGCCGTCACGGGGGTCGACGATCTGCACCGGCTGCTCGTCAGCGACAGCATCGGCGCGCGCACGACGATCGTCGCCTTGCGTAAGGCCGACCGGCTCGAGCTCGCGATCGTGCCGGAAGAGTCCGTTCCAGAAACCAACTGAGAGGAGATCCAATGAAGCCGCTTGCGCCCGGGACCAGGGCCCCCGATTTCACGCTCGGGAGCACCCCGGCCCAGACCGTGTCACTTACAGATTATCGCGGCCGGCCGGTGATCCTGGCGTTTTATCCCGCGGACTGGAGTCCGGTCTGCGGTGATCAGATGGCGCTGTACAACGAAGTGCTACCGGAGTTCGAGCGCTACGGCGCGCAGCTCCTCGGCATCTCCGTGGACGGTGTGTGGTGCCACGCGGCGTTCGCCAAGGATCGTAAGCTGCGCTTTCCGCTGCTCACCGATTTCGAGCCCAAAGGAGAGGTGGCGCGCCGCTATGGCGTGTACCGCACTGGCGATGGCTTTACCGAGCGGGCGCTGTTTGTGATCGATGGCGACGGCATCATCCGCTGGAGCGACGTGTCGCCCATCGATGTCAACCCGGGTGCGGATGGGATCCTGCGCGCGCTGGACGCGCTGGTGCCGGAAGTGAGGCCAGTGTGAGCCGTCGCAGCGAGGCCGCCGTTCTGACGCCCGCCATCAGCGCGCGCGACCACGTCAAAGGGCCGGCGGACGCGGCCGTGACACTCGTCGAGTACGGAGACTTCGAGTGCCCGCATTGCGGACGCGCATACCCGATCGTCAAGGCGGTTCAGCAGGCGATGGGCCCGCGTCTCCGGTTCGCCTTTCGCAATTTTCCACTCCGGGAGAGCCACCCCCATGCCGAGCACGCCGCGGAAGCGGCGGAGGCAGCGGGTGCGCAGGCGCGATTTTGGGAAATGCACGACCGCCTGTTCGAGCGCCAGTTCGCGCTCGACGATGAGTATCTCGTCGAATATGCGACCGACCTTGGGCTTGACGCACAACGTTTCGCGAAGGAGCTCGCGGCCGGCATCTACGCGCAACGCGTGCGGGAGGACTTCCGCAGTGGGGTGCTGAGCGGCGTAAACGGCACGCCGACGTTCTTCATCGATGGTGTGCGCTACGACGGGAGCTGGGAGCTCGAGCCGTTGCTCGCCGCCCTCAAGCAGCAGGCGGCCGCTACACGCTGATCGCCCCCGGAAAGCGGGTGGGGTCGGGGGTGAATCCGGGGAAGATCGCGTCGAGCCCGCCCGGGGGGGCGCCCATGTGGCGCGCGAGGAGCTCGGCGAACAGGTCCCGGAAGTCGGTCGTCACCGCCAGGTCGCGGCCCTCGAACCGGTCGGCGGGATCGAGGCCCGGCCACCGGCCGAGTATCCGCCCCCCACGCACCGGGCCGCCGAGCACGAGCATCGCCGTCGCATGTCCGTGATCCGTTCCCGAGTTGCCGTTTTCCCGAATCGTGCGTCCGAACTCCGACATCGTCAGCACCACCACATCGCGCATCCGCTCGCCCAGATCGTGGGTGAACGCGGCCAGGGCTTGGCCGAGCTCCGCGAGTCGCGCCGCGAGCTGGCCCTCGCCCGCTCCCTGATTGACGTGCGTGTCCCACCCGGTGACGTCGGCGAATGCGACCTGGACCCCGACGTCGGCCTTGATCAGCTGCGCGATCTCGAGCATCGCCTTGCCGAGCTTGCCGCGCGGGTAGTCGGAGCCCTCGGCGGGCTGGTACTGCGTCGGGTCGACCCGCCTGAGCGTTTGCACCGCTTCGAACGCTTCCTGGGACGACGATGATAGGAGCCCCGTGGCCGAGCCCGCGTACAGCTCCTCGAAGGCGCGCGTGAGACGATCACGGGCGGCCGGTTGCGGCGCCCGCAGGCCGAACGCCTGCAGGTCGTCGATCGCGAGCGCGGGAGCGGTGCCCGCGAGAATCCGCGGCAGCTGAGGGCCGAAGGCGACCGCGCGGAACGGCGTGTCCTGGTGCTCGCGGTCGTGCTGGCAATAGCGGTTGAGCCATCCGTCCGGAGTCGCCTTCACGCCCGGCGTCCCGGATTCCATGTAGTCCTGGGCGTCGAAGTGGCTGCGCGTCGAATTCGGCGAGCCAATGGCGTGGACGATGGCGAGGCTCTTCGCGTCCCACAGCGGCTTGAGCGCCGCCAGGCGCGGGTGGAGCCCGAAGTGGCCATCCAGGTCCACGACGTCGCTCGCCGGCACGGCGATGCGAGGCCGCTCACTGTAGTAGGACGGATCGCCGTGCGGAACGATCATGTTGAGCCCGTCCACGGCGCCGCGCTGAAAAAGACAAACCAGAATCGGACGGCTAGACGGGTAGACGGCTAGTCGGTTAGTGGCGGCGTAGGCGGCGCGAGCCAGGAACAGTGGGTCGAGCCCCAGACTGAACAGGGCTAACCCGCCCGCCTTCACGAACACTCGCCTCGAGATCGCCATGTAGTTCCCCTCCTAGCCGTCTAACCGTCTAACTACTGCCTCTGAAACTCCGGCCCGCCGAGCGCGAGTCCGATCGCGAGCACCCGCGCTTGTCCAGGATCCGTGATATCTGCCAGCTGTCGTGTGATGACCCGTTTCGTATTCTCGGACATGGTGCCGTCCAAGATCTCGCGGTCCACGACGGCGACGATGTCGTCGGGGCTCGCCGCGGCGCCGAGCCCCGAGTCCGCGCTTACGGTCACGCCGGGAAGCTTCCCAGCGGCCAGGGCGACGGCGGCGTTCATGCGGTCGAGCAGCGCGCCGCTGTTCACCCATGCCGCTTCCATCTCAGGATAGCCATCGGGGGCCACATGCTGAAAGAGTGGCTCACCGAGCCGCGCCACGACCTGCGCCAATCGCGGCGTCGTATCGGGATCGGCAGCGACCGCTCGAACGGCGCTAACCACGAACTCGAGCGGCGTCTTGACCTTCGCCCGAATATTCCGCGGTGCCCAGAAATCGGGACCGCTTACGATCGCGCGCAACACCTCCCGAATGTCGCCGTTCGACCGTTTCCACGCCGCAACCGCGTCGTCCACGCAGCCGTCCGGCGGATCGTCGCTCACGAATCGCTGGCAGAGTTTCCAGCTCACGTGATGCATGGTCGCCGGCAGGCTCGCGAGCATCTTCAAGAGTCGGATCCCCTCGTCCCGGCCGTGCCCTTCCGGAAACTGCGCACCGAGCACCTGCTTCTCCCCGCCATCATGCGCCCAGTCGTGGAACTCGAAATCCCCGCCCTGCTGGGGACGCTTGATGCTCCAGCCCGTGAGGATGCGCGCGACGGCGATCACGTCCTGCTGTGTGTAGCCGCCATCCACGCCCACCGTGTGGAGCTCGAGCAGCTCGCGGGCGTAGTTCTCGTTGATGCCCTGGGGCGCGCGCTGGAGTGCACGTTGGCGCATGGAGTCCTGCTGCTCCGGGTCCCGCGGGGGAAACCTGAATGGGTTGGGGCGGCGCCCGAAGAGGGGACGAGCACGGACCCGCATCGCGGCGGGCGGGACGGCGCCCGGTGCCACGCTCTCCCAGTTGTCCAGATAGAAGAGCATGGCGGGGCTCTCGGCCGTCGCGATCAACAGGTCCTCGAAGTGCCCCATCGCGTTCGGGCGGATGGTGCGCTCGATGTAATCAGGCGTGAGGAACCGGTCGGCGCCCTTGCCGAAATACACGTTGAAGTGATTGGTCCAGAAGTCGACCATGACTTCGTACAGCTGGCGCTCGGAGAGCGCAGCGCGCACGACGGCGAGCTCCTGGAATTGGCCCGCGAGGCGGCGGGCCGTCTGGTCCCGCGGAGTGACCACGGTATCGGCCGCGCCGTTCGCCGCCAGCTTCCGCTCCCGGCGCTCGCGCTGGACCTCCGCGTACATGCCGGCGAGGTCGCCACGGTCGTAATCGAGGATGCGGAAGTCCCGCTCGCGCCGGGCCAAGGCTCCGTCGTCGATTTTGCCGGGCGTGAGCTGGCGGTCGATCCAATGCATCACGCCCTCGGCTGCCACGCGGTCGACTTCTCCCGGGCGTGGGCCGTAGGCGAGACGGTTCAGTGCGTGCAGTGCGGAGTCGCGCGGGGAAAGGGCGGAGGGCGAGCTCGTGTCCCGGAGGGATGTCACGGTCATGTGTAGGAGCGCAGCATGCTGCGCCCCTACGACGCGCCGTGCCGTCATCGGAGGAGACCCGATGCCGAGCAGCAGCAGACACCCCAGAATGCGGTATTTCATGCGGTTATATTGACGAACCGCCCCAGTGGGAAGTTAAGATCGTGACCGGTCCGCGCCGTTTCGTTTCGCACGGTATGCTCCCCGCTGCCAGGAGCTTACTCTCGGAATCGGACGGCAAGCCACCCACCTGGTCCGAGCGTCTGCAGGCGCTCAGGCACGTCCCGCCGCTCCTCAAGCTCGTCTACCAGACCCACCGCGGCTACACCGTGGGAATCCTCGCGTTGCGGGCGGTGCGCTCGTTCATCCCTCTCGCCGTGCTGTGGATCGGCAAGCTGATCATCGACGGCGTGATCGCGGCGATGCGGGTACGGGAGACGGGTGGGGGTGGGGTCGTCGACTGGTGGCACCTGGGCGGCCTGGTCGCACTGGAGCTCGGAATCGCGGTCGGCGGGGAGGGGCTGGCGCGCCTCTCGTCGCTGCTCGAGAGTCTGCTCGGCGACCTGTTTTCGAATCGCATCAGCGTGCGGCTCATGCAGCATGCGGCGACCCTCGACCTTGCCCAGTACGAGGACTCGGAGACCTATGATCATCTGGAGCGCGCACGCCGGCAGACGGTCGGGCGGATCGGGCTCGTAGCGCTGCTGCTCTCCACCGCTCAGGACCTGGTAACGCTCATATCGCTCGCGGCGGTGCTCCTCGTCCAGCTGCCGTGGCTGCTCTTGCTGCTCGTGGTCGCCGTGGTCCCGTCGTTCCTGGGTGAGACACACTACGCGGCGCTCGGCTACTCGCTGCTCTTCTCCTGGACGCCCGAGCGCCGGCTGCTCGATTACCTCCGCTACGCAGGCGCCTCGGACGAGATGGCGAAGGAAGTGAAGCTCTTCGACCTCTCGAGCTTCCTCGTAGGCCGATACGCCAAGCTGTCGGATGAGTTCTACGATGCCAACAAGCGTCTGGCGATCAGGCGTAACGTGGTATCCACCGTCTTCGTCACGCTCGGCACGCTGGGCTACTATGGCGCGTACGCGGTGACGATCTATCTCACCGTGCTGGGCCGGTTCACGATTGGATCCCTGACGTTCCTCGCGGGGTCGTTCCGACAGAGTCGCGATCTCATTCAGCGAATCCTGCTGTCACTATCGCAGGTGTTCGAGCAAAGCCTGTATCTCTCCGACTTATTCACGTTTTTCGACGTGCAGCCGCGCGTGACGTCCAAGCCCGGCGCGCGACCGGTGCCGACGCCGATCCGGCGCGGCTTCGAGTTTCAAGACGTGGGGTTTCGCTATCCCGGGTCCGATCGCTGGGCGGTGCGGCACCTCACCTTCACCCTCGAGCTTGGAGAGCGCGTAGCCCTCGTGGGGGAAAACGGTGCGGGGAAGACCACGCTGGTGAAGTTGCTCGCACGGCTGTACGACCCCGACGAGGGGCGCATCTTGCTCGACGGGGTCGACCTGCGCGAGTACGACCTGATCAGCCTGCGGAAGAACATCGGCGTCATCTTTCAGGATTTCGTGCGATACGACTTCATCCTGAAAGAGAACATCGGCGTGAGCCAGGTGGAGGCATTGGACGACGACGCGCGCGTGCGCGAGGCCGCGCGCCGCAGCCTGGCCGATTCGGTCGCGAAGCGCCTGGAGCGAGGGTACGATCAGATGCTGGGTCGCCGGTTCGACGGCGGCGTGGAGCTCTCAGGTGGCGAATGGCAGAAGGTGGCGCTCGGCCGGGCCTACATGCGGGACGCCCAGGTGCTGATCCTCGACGAGCCCACCGCAGCGCTCGACGCGCGGGCCGAGTACGAGGTGTTCCTGCGGTTCGCGGAGCTCACGAAGGGGCGGATGGCCGTCTTGATCTCGCATCGATTCTCGACGGTCCGCATGGCGGATCGGATCCTGGTGCTCAGGAGCGGGGAGCTGGTGGATCAGGGGACGCACGAGGAGCTGGTGGCGCGGGGCGGCCTCTACGCGGAGCTGTTTAGCCTGCAGGCGGCGGGGTACCGGTAATCTCTTTCCCCCGTGCGGTCAATGTCGAGGACTTGCGTCGCCTCGCGCGGCGTCGTCTGCCGAAAGTGGTATTCGACTATCTGGACGGCGGAGCCGAAGACGAGGTCACGCTCCGGTCGAACCGTCGGGCCTTTGATGCCATCACATTCCGGCCGCGGCACGCCGTGGGCTTACCCGAGGGGGGCCTGCAGACGACCGTCTTGGCGAGCGAGTTGGCGTTTCCCGCCTTGCTCGCGCCGGTCGGTTACAGCCGGTTGATGCATCCTGATGGCGAATGTGGTGCCGCACGGGCCGCCGGTGCCGCTGGGACCGCTTACATCCTTTCTACTATCTCCGGTCATGCACTGGAGGACGTGAAGGCCTCCTCCCTCGGGCCGGTGTGGTATCAGCTCTACCTGGTGGGTGGCCGTGGCGCCGCCGAGGCGGCCCTCGAACGGGCCCGGGTGGCCGGCTTCTCGGCCCTCGTCGTCACGATCGATACGGCAGTCGCCGGGATGCGCGAACGGGATCTCCGGAACGGAATGACGGAGCTCCTGAGCCCCCGCCTGCTCGCAAAGATCCCCTTTCTCCCGCAGTTGTTCGCGCATCCGAGATGGCTCGCCTCGTTCCTGCTCGATGGCGGCGTCCCACGGCTTCCCAATGTCGTCGTCCCCGGTGAGGGACCGATGCGGCTCACCGACGTCCCGACTGCCCTGGCACGGGCTGCGGTCCGGTGGGAGGATATGCGCTGGCTGCGCGAAATCTGGCGCGGCCCCATCGTGATCAAGGGTGTGTTGACGGGTGACGACGCACGCCGCGCCGTCGATGCCGGGGCCGCCGCCATCGTCGTGTCCAATCACGGCGGTCGCCAGCTGGACGGGGCTCCGGCCTCGTTGAGCGTGCTCCCTGAAGTGGTAGCGGCCGTGCAGGACCGGGCCGAGGTGTTGATGGATGGAGGCATCCGGCGCGGCAGCGACATCATCAAAGCCATTTGCCTCGGCGCGCGCGCCGTGCTCACCGGGCGCGCGTACGCCTACGGTCTGTCCGCCGCGGGCGAGGCGGGGGTCGCGCGCGCGCTCGAGATCTTGCGAGCCGACATGGAGCGGACCCTCAAGCTCCTCGGCTGTGCATCCGTCAGTGGTCTCGACCGATCGTTTGTGGCGGTGCCTGCGTAGGCACGAACGTGTAGCACCACGCCTCGCCCTCCAGCACCGTCTCCCCAGTCTGGCGACTCACCCTGATCTTGAGCTGGCACACCGGCTTCTTCTCGTGCACGCTCATCACCTCTGCCTCCGCGGTGATCGTATCCCCGATGTACACGGGTGCGGTGAACTTCCAGTTCTGGCTCAGGAATACGGTGCCGGGCCCGGGGAGGTCCATCGCCACGAGGGCGTGCAACAGGCCGGTGGTGAGACCGCCCTGCACGACCAACTTCCCGAACTTCGTCTTGGCCGCAAAGCCGGCATCGAAATGCAGCGGGTTGTAGTCCCCGGTGAGTTTCGCGAACGTGGCCACATGGTCGGGCGTGAGCGCCAGGCTGCGTCGGGCCTTCTGCCCCACCGTCAGGCTCATCGCGTGGCGCGGCGCTCGAGCCCCGCGACGAAGGGCGCGAAGTATTCCTTCCAGACGGCCGCGGCGGTGTGCGTACCGTGCCCCCGCGTCCGCTCGCTTGTGGGGATGAGGACGTAGCGGGCGTTCTTCACGCGCGGGATGAGTCGCTCCATGAGACCCAACTCGGGCGGATTGATGAAGTCGTCCGCCGAGTTGATGGCCAACACGGGGACCGTGATGCGCTCGAGGTCACCGCTCGGATCGTAGTCGCGTGAGGCGTCGACCTGATAGAGAAGATCGTTGGCATCCGCGTCGGCGTAGCGCGTGTCGAGCCAGTGGGTGATGAAGGCATCGGCCGAGTCGCGCGTGGGCCCGGCGCGCTGCTGCACGAGCGGTGCGCTACCGGCGATGAACAGCAACTGTAACGCCGCGCGTAGTCCGCGGGGTTGCACGGTGTAATCGCCGTTCTTCCAGTCGGGATCGCCCTTGATGTCGTCGATGATCATCCGGCGCCACATCCGGTTCCGTCCCGCGATCTGGGTCGGGAGGCAGGCGAGCGGCGCGAGCCCGTCCATGAAGTCGGGGTGCCGCTCGCCCCATATCCAGCTGTGCATGCATCCCATCGACGTCCCCATGACCAGCAGCAGGTGATTGACCCGCAGCCCGTCGGTGAGGAGTCGGTACTGCGCTGAGACGAGGTCCTCGTACGCGTAATGAGGGAATCGGGCTCTCAGCCTGTCACTCGGCTTGGACGATCGGCCGTGGCCGATGTTGTCCGGCAGGATGACATAGTGCGTGCTCGTATCGAGCGGCTGCCCGGCGCCGTACAGCTCCCCCGCGAACATGGGCCCCATGAACTGGTTTCCGGACCCGCCGGTCCCGTGCAGGATGAGCACCGCGTTTCGCACCGTGCCGACGGCGTCGCGCCGCGGATGACCGAGGGTGCGATAGTGGATGCGGACCTCGGAGAGGGTCTCGCCGCTCGCGAACCGAAAGTCCTTGAGGACGACGCTCCCGGTGTCCCCCTGGATCGCCGCGGCGATGAGCAGGAACGTCGCCGCGGTCACGCGAGGTACCGCTCGCGCAGGATCGCGACGTGATGGCGCTCGTGGCCGGCGATGATCCAGGCGAGCGCCTGCACCGAAACTTCGTTGTTGCTCGCCACGCCGCGACGCGCCAGGGCCTCACGGGGCAAACCGGCGAACAACGCGATGGTCGCGCGCCGCACGGCGTCGAGCTCAGCGGCGAGCTCGGAAAGTGGGCGGGCATCGAACTGGCCCGCCGGAGCCCACGCCTGCTCGTCGAACGAGGGGAGCGGGTTCGTGTCGCCTCGCCCGAAGCTCAGCGCACGATAGCAGAAGATCCGCTCGGCGTCGGTCACATGCCCGATGACCTCCTTGATGCTCCACTTCCCGGGAGCGTACCGGTGCAGGGCTTTCTGTTCCGACAGCCCGCCGAGCAGCTGCTGCGTCTCGCGCCGCTGGCTCTCGAGCGTCCGCAGGACGTCGCCCGCCGGGACCTTGCTGACGTAGCGGTCGTAGTACGGCGCATACTCCCCGGCGACCGGATGCGGAATGGCCGCGGTCGTCATGCCACCCTCCTCGATCTCTTGGACGCGGGCTTCGACGTGGCGGCCGCCGGGCGGAATCGGGCGAGCCGTGCTTGCGCGTCCGGCATCCGCAGGATCAGCTGCTCCAGCTTGTCGAGGTAGCTCGGGTTGTTGAGCAGCCCGCGGAGCGCGGTAAGAAACGGCTGCAGCCGGGCATAGACCATCATGTGCTCGCCGTTCACGTCGGCGAACATTTTTTCGTCGATGGCTTCGTGGAGGACCAGCGCCGCGGCCATGTTCCAATAGGTAGTGACCATGCGATACGCCGCGCTGGTCTTGCCGCGGTACACCGCCAGGATTTCCTCGGCGCTCTTCGGGTGAAAATCCGCGCGGAACCAGGCACGTGCCTTACGCATCACCGGCTCGCGGCGGAGGTCGTACAGCTTGAGCAGCAGCTTGGCGCTTTCGTATTTGGTGGTCACGGTAGGCTCCGGAGAGATGCGTTCACAGAAAGTTATCCGGCTGCTCGGGCGGCGGCGACCCAGGCGCGCCAGGTCTCTTCGGCCCCGCCGAGCGTGAGTTGCTGCTGGTGACGCACGAGCGGCACCCGAAGCAACAGGGGCTCGAGGCTCAGCTTCTCGAGCCACCGCTCCTCGGAGAGGAGCGCGGACTTGAGGCCCAGCTCGCTGAAGCGCTTGCCGTCGCGGTCGATGAGCGCCTGGAGCCCAAACTTCTGGGCGAATCGACGCAATTCACCGAGCGACGCGGCGCGCTCGTTCAAGTCGACGAAATGGGTCTTGATCCGGCGCTCCGCAAAGAAGCGAAGTGCAGCACGGGTATCGCTGCTCTTCTTCACGCCAAAGATCTGGACTTCCACAGGTCAGCTGCCGGTCGAGAACCGCACCGCGCCCAGGTCCACGAGGCCCTGCAGCGTCTCCTTGAGCGCGCCGATCTCCACCCCGGCGCCGGCGGCGAGCTCCTCGAGCGTCCGCGTGCCGTCCGCGAGCTGCACCACGGCTGCCACGTTCTCGTCGCTCTTCGCGACGGCAACGCGGCCATGCGATGAACGGGCGATGAGCAGTTTGATGGACCGCTGGGGCGGGAGGGGCAACTCCGTCCACGGCGCAAGGAGCTTCGAAAGGACTGCGGGCAGATCATAGGTCAGTTCGAGGAGCACCGTTCCTTCCATTCTCTCGGGACGGTCCCGCTCCCCGCTCCCCGCTCCCGTTTGATCGTCCCGCCACACGCGCGGCCCCGCCTCCGCCACCATCATCGCTTCCTCGTACCGCAACAGATCGGCGAGAAACGGGATGGCCGCGCCGGCGCCGCCGACATACTCCACGACGAGCCGTGCGACCGCGCGGGCCGTCTCCCGGCTTCCGAGCACGGCGCCCGGCAGCAACGCGTCGAACTGCGAACCCTTGAGAACCGCCTCGGGCCGGCGGCCCGTGATCCGCGCCAGGGCGCGTGAGTACTTGAAGAACTGGACGATCCGCTCGTGGTAGAAATGTCGCGCCAGGAATCGCGCGTAGCGCTCCACGCGGTCGGGGTCGGCGAGCGCGAGCCGCCGCCATGCGGGTGAGGCTCGGTACGGAGCGTCGGCGAGCGCGCGAATCACTTCATCCTGGAGTGCCCGGTCGGTCGAAGGAGCCGAGGACACTAGGGCGTCACCGGTGGTGGTTCGCACGCCTGGACGCGGACGACCGCCGTGCGTCCATCGGTGAGGATTTTTTGACCGGAGACGTTCCGCCCTTCGGTGATCGCGCCGGGCAGCGTCATGTAGTCGAGCAGATCACCACACCCGCTCGCTTCGAGGTCGTGGACGACGCGGTCGCGCTCGTGGTCGATGTGCGGCTCGATCTTGTGCGTGGCCTCGGGCTCCCACGGCTTGAAGATCACGCCCACGTCCTTGTTGGCGGCGCCGACCCAGACCTGCGCGAGGGTGTCGAGCAGCCAGATCCGGATGTGGTGCCGGATTCTCACGTTCGGGCCGGGCAGCTCATAGGCCAGGTCCTGCGGTCGCCCCTCGAAGTACTGCGTGCTGACGGGCGCGTTCATCGCCGGCCGGCTCGCGATCGCGGCGGTGATCTCTCGCGTGACCGTCTTGACCGTGCGCTTCTGCGCTTGCACCCAGCCAACGCTCCGAAACGCGCTGTCGATGGCCGCCTCAGTGCCGATCAGCAGGACGTTGAATGGGTCGCCGAGCGCCGTCCCCGCCCGATTCTCGGAGCGGGGCAGGAACTTCGGCAGCGCGGGCGGGTCGGCCAGCTCGCCATGCGCCTCCACCGGCTCGCACGCCCCCGGATTCGAGACCGTGAGCGGCTCCGTGAGCCTGAGCTCGCCGATTTCCCCGGCGAGAATCTTCACGGGGGGCCCGCGGCGCATCAGGGAATAGCCCCCGAGGAGGGCGACGGGAACGGCGGCGATATCGGCGGCGGCGGCGACTCCCGCCGGCACGAGCTTCTTTCCGACACCGACCACGCCCGTCTTCCCGCTCGAGACGAGTCCAGAGTCGGTGAGGAACGCGGGTTTCGTGTACTCGAGCGAATCGAGCAGGCCGGCGATCGGGACCCACCGCCCCCGCCGCACCTCCAACGAATCGAACCGCAGGCCGAGCTTTCCGTGCCGTCCGAACCGACCCCCTCCCTTGGAAACCACGACGCGCCCCATCGCGCGGAGGTAGGGTGGAACGATCACGCAGGAATCGCTGACGACCGCACCCATCGTCTGCACGAGCACGGCCGTGCCGACCGTGTCCTTGCCGCTCGTGACACGCTGCACGAAGCGAATCGGGATGTGCGTGCCCGCCGGAATTACCGTGTCCCCGGCCAGGACAGCGAGCAGCACCGCGAACAGGGTCTTCACAGGGCCGCCCGGATCCGCTCCACGCTCCTGAGCAGCACGTCCGCCGTGAGTGAGGGGGAGAACGCGTCGAACGTGACGGCCCTGGCCTTCGGACAGCGGCTCGCCGCGTGCGCGGCGAACGCGAGCATCTCTTCCGTGGGCTCGGCGGGCGCGATCCACGGGCCCCGCAGATCGGCGTCGTCTTCGACGCCCGCGACGTGGAGCTCCACGACGTACTCGAGCGGAAACTCGCTGAGCCAATGCTCGGGCTTCAGCTCGCGGTAATGCGCCTCGAGCCACACATGCGGCAAATCGAGCAGGAAGCCGACGCCGGTCGCATCGAAGAACCGCCGCAGCCACACGGGCTCCGGCATCTGACTCGCCTTGACGTCGAAGAAGCCCGGGATGTTTTCCATCACCAGGAGCTGGTCGAGGCGGGCCTGCAATGCGCCGGCATTGCAGATAAAGCGCTCGAGAAATCCCTCGGTGTACAGGGGCGGAAACACGTAGTTGAGGTTATAGGCACCATCGACGGTGTGAAGGCACTGAAAGTGCTCCGCTACCCACGGTGAGTTGTACAGCTCGGCGAGCGAGCGGGCTCGCTGAATCGAGCGTTCGTCGAGCGGCTCCGAGAGCTGTCCGAGGTAGTCGTGCAGCAACAGCGTGTAGCGCTCGCGGATCGCTGGCCACCAAGGATCACTCGCGGCGGGGGGATCCGCCATCGCCAGGTGGTCGATCCCCTCGGCCCGGGCCAGCTCACCGCCGAGATGTGGGTTATAGAACGCTCCGACCATCAGCCCCGCCTTTGGCATTACTCTACTAACCCTCGCTCGGCGAGTTGGTCACAGAACACCTTGACCTGCGCCGCGACCATGGGTTGTTCGCCGCGGTCCGTCCAGCCGGCGGCGATCGCCTCGTACGTCCGCGAGCCGTCGAGCTGCTCCACGATGTAGCGCTCGCGCTCGCCCCATCCGGCCGCTTGTGCTCGAGCCGATGGGGTCGCGCGAGGCGGCCGGAACGTCTCTGCCACGATCGCGTCGACCGTCGCCACCTCGTCGGGGGTGAGGGGTCGATCGACGGCCGTCACGTTGTCATCCACCTGAGCGGCGCTCCTCGCCCCCGCGAGCACGACCGCGACTCCCGGGCGGGCGAGCACCCAGCCCAACGCTAGCACCGCGAGCGAGGTCCCGCGCCCGCGCGCGATCTCCTCCAGTCGCTCCATGGCTCTCTGGCGCCGCACGAATTCGGAGCCCGAGAACCAGTAGATGTCCCGCCGGTGATCCCCCTCGGGGAAGCGTGGGGCGGTGCGGTAGGCTCCGCTGAGGAGCCCCGACGCGAGCGGGCGATAGGCGAGAAATGCCACTCCTTGCTGGCTGCAAAGCGCCAGGTGCCGCTCTTCAACGTCTCGATCGAACAGGTTGTAGGGTCCCTGATAGCTCCGCAGGGGCGCGATCTCGAGTGCGCGGGCGAGCTGGAGGTGTGTGGCGTTGCAGACGCCGACCGCGCGCGCCTTGCCCTCGTCCTTGAGCCGAGCTAGCTGCTCCACCTGCCATTCCCAGCGATCGCCTGCCTCGTGCAACTGGACCAAATCCACGTAGTCGGTGTTCAGCCGTTCGAGCGACGCTTCGAGCGAGTCGCGTGGGTCGTCGCGCGGGCCCACTTTGGTGGCGATCGCGACGCGCTCCCGGTGCGGGCGGAGCACTCGGCCCAGCAGGGACTCGGAGGCCCCGGTGCCGTAGGTGGGAGCGGTGTCGAAGAAGGTGATGCCGCGTTCAATCGCGCGCTCGACCGCCGCCGCCCTCTCGCGCTCTGGCGGGGGAGCGCCCCATCGCGTTCCGCCCACCGCCCATCCGCCGAACCCGAGCGCGGGTCGAGACGTCAGGAAACGCAAAGGGGGCCCGACATCAGTCCGGGCCCCCGGGTGCATCTAGCCGCTCCCTCAGGAGTGGCAGGTAGGCACCAGCTCCGCCGTCTCGACGATCTCGGGACGATGACAGCTGGGCACGAGCTCCTGCATTTCGACGATCTGCATGCAACCTCCTTGCAACAGGGAAGCAGGAAGACGGCTGTCTGGTAAATCCTACGGGTTGCCGTCACACCCGTCAACCGGTAACTCTCAACGCTCCATGATCTCGATTCATGCATTACTGACCGAAAACGATCTCGCCGCGGAATTCGTCGCGGCGGTGCAGCAGCGACGCCTGCCGGAGAAGTTCTTCTACTGGTTTCCGTTGTCGGTGCGCGCCTGGATCGCGCTGTGCTCCGACGGAGCGTACCGCAATTTCGTGCGGTCACGCTCGCTGATCGCGCGCTCGCGCGACGAGCTCGCACGGTTGTTCTCGCCCGCGCCACTCGAGGTCCTGAGTCTCGGAGCCGGACAGGGTGACAAGGATCTCCTGATCCTCGAGGCGCTCCGAGAGAACGGCGTCCGGGTCTCGTACGTTCCCGTGGATACGAGCCAGGCCCTGCTCGAGATGGCATGCGCCGGATCGCTCGGAGCGGGGATCACCACGCAGGGGATCAAGGCCGACTTCACGAATCCCGTGCACCTTCAGGCACTTACGGCTGATCCCGAGACCCCGCGCCGCCTCGTCCTCCTCATCGGAAACACCCTCGGCGCCTTCGATCCCATCGCCGAGGCGCGCGAGCTCGCGAAACTGCTACGGCCCGGTGACGCCCTACTCGTGGACGGGGAGATCTACGCCGGTGACGCGACCGTCGCGGGCTACGACAATCCGTTGAACCGCCGGTTCGCCTGGGCGCCATTGAACGCCGTCGGTATCACCGAAGCGGACGGCGAGCTCGTGTTCGAGGCGGCGGACGATCCACGACTTCCTGGACTCCACCTCATCCCGAAGCACTTCAGGGCGGGCCGGGACGTCGAGCCGCTCCTCGGGGGGGAGGTCCTGCGTATCGGGCGGGGAGAGCGACTGGCCATGAATCATTCCTATAAGTACGCCGCGGACACGTTCCTCGGGATTCTCTCAGACGGGGGCCTCGCGGTCGCGTGGCAGGGGCGGAGCGATGACGGCCGGTTCCTCATGGTCCTCGCGACGCCGGCATGACCGCAGCGTTGGAGATCAGCCGGCTCGGTTACCGGGTGCCGGGTGGGGCGAGCCTGGTCGAGGACCTCTCCTTCACCGTGGGCATCGGGGAGACCCTCGTACTGCTGGGTCGGAGCGGGTCCGGGAAGACCACGACGCTGAAGTTGATCAATCGGCTGCTCGAGCCGAGCGCGGGCGAAGTCCGCGTGGCGGGCGAGCGCGCCGCGGATCTGCCGGTCACGCGGCTGCGGCGCCGCATCGGATATGTGATCCAGGAGATCGGACTGTTCCCGCATTTCACGGTCGAGCGCAACATCGGCCTCGTCCCGACCCTCGAGGGCTGGCCGCCCGCGCGCATCGCCAACCGCGTGCGGGAGATGCTCGCGCTGGTCGGGCTCGATGCCGCCACGTTCGCGGGGCGCTATCCACACGAGCTGTCCGGGGGGCAGCGGCAGCGCGTCGGCGTTGCCCGGGCCCTCGCCGCCGACCCGCCTCTCCTCCTGCTCGACGAGCCGTTCGGCGCGCTCGATCCGATCACGCGAGCGGAGCTGCAGCACGAATTCCAGGGGCTCGAGAAGCGGCTCGGGAAGGGGATGGTGTTCGTCACGCACGACGTGCGCGAAGGACTGCTGCTCGGCACGAGCATCGGGCTCATGCAGGGCGGGCGCCTCGTATTCCTGGGCACGGCGGAGGAGTTCCGGGCATCCGGGCACCCCGAGGCGGTGGCGTTCAGGAGTGCGGCTGACCCCGGGCCGCCGGCCCGGGGTTAGCCGAGCCAGATGGATCTCCTGCGCTTCTACGCGCGCAACTCCGGCGAGGTCGTGGGCCTCGTGGGGCAGCATGTGTGGCTGGTCGCGATCTCGACCGCGATCGCGCTGGTGATTGGTGTGCCGCTCGGCGTGCTGCTCACCCGCCGGCCTGCGTTGCGGACGCCGGTACTGGGGCTCGCGAATGTGTTTCAGACTGTCCCGAGCCTGGCGTTGTTCGGATTCCTGATTCCCCTGCCGTTCATCGGCGGGATCGGCGCAACGACCGCGATCGTGGCGCTCGTCGTGTACGCGCTGCTTCCGATCGTGCGGAACACCTACGAGGGGATCGCGGGCGTGGACGCCGCGGTGCGCGAGGCGGCCCGGGGCATGGGCATGACCGATTGGCAGCTCCTCACGCAAGTCGAGCTGCCACTGGGCCTGGGAGTCATGCTGGCGGGGGTACGGATTGCCACCGTGGTGAGTGTCGGCACCGCGACGATCGCTGCGGCGATCGGGGCCGGAGGGCTGGGCGTCTACATCTTCCGCGGGGTCGCGAGCGTCGACAACACCCTCATTCTCGCGGGAGCTCTCCCCGCGGCGCTCATGGCGATCGCGGCCGACGGGCTGCTTGGTCTGGCGGAGCGGCGGCTCGCGTGGCGCCGGTGAAGCCAGGCCAGTCGTGGGTTCGACGGCCTGAAGGCCGAACTCGGCCGTGGCGCGTCCTTAAGGACGCACTACGAGGCCGAGCCGGCCCTTTAGGGCACGGAACGAGGCGGGCACTCGTGCTCTACGCGCCACTCATCCTCCTGCTATCCGCAGGCTGCCACCGGCGCGATCGAATCGTCGTCGGGTCCAAGAATTTCACGGAGTCCGATCTGCTCAGCGAAATCGTCGCGCAGCAGATCGAGCGGCGGACGACGGTGGCGGTGGAACGGCGCTTTCATCTCGGCGGCACGTTCGTCTGTCATCAAGCGATCACCGCCGGACAGATCGATCTGTACGTGGAGTACACGGGCACGGCGTACACCGCCGTCTTGAAGCTCCCTCCCGGGCCCGATCCCGATAGCGTGTATCGAGTCGTAACGGCGGAGTACCGGCGGCGCTTCGCGCTAGTGTGGGGGAAGCCCCTCGGTTTCGACAATACGTTCGCGATCACGGTCCGTCGGGCAGACGCCGTTCGCTATGGGTTGAAGCGGATCTCCGACCTCGCTCGGGTCGCGCCGCGCTGGCACGCGGGGTTCGGCTACGAATTCCTCGAGCGCGCCGACGGATTCCGCGGGCTCGCGAGCGTGTACGGGCTGCGATTCGCCGCGCCCCCGACGGCGATGGACCTGGGGCTCACCTATCGCGCCCTCGCTCAGCGAAAGGTGGATGTGATCGCCGGCAACTCGACCGACGGGCAGATCGCGGCACTCGACCTCGTCGTCCTCGAGGACGACCGGCACTATTTCCCTCCCTATCAAGCGGCGACCGTGACCCGCGCGCCCACCCTGGAGGCCCATCCCGATGTGGCGCGGGCGCTGGCCGAGCTCGACGGAAAGATTTCGGACGCCGAGATGCGGCGGCTGAATGCGCTCGCGGACGTCGAACACCAGGACATCGCCGCCATCGCGCGGGACTGGCTGCGCCGCAACGCGCCGTGAAGGCCCGCTGGCAGCTCGTGCTCGCCGCGGTGTGCTTCTCGACTGCGGGCGCGGTGATCAAGTCGTCGACGTTCGGTGCGCCGCAGATCGCGGCGTTCCGCGCGATCGTGGCGATGCTCGCGATCCTGACGTTCATTCCCGAGGCACGGCGTCGCTGGTCCTGGCGTGTGACACTCGTGGGCGTGGCGTACGCCGCCGCCGGGCTGCTGTTCGTGTTCGCGAACAAGCTCACCACCGCGGCCAACACCGTCTTCCTCCAGGCGACGAATCCGCTGTTCGTGGTAGCGCTCGCGCCCCTGCTGTTAAAGGAGCGGGTGCGCGCCGCCGATCTGGGCTTCATGGCCGTGCTCGGAGGGGGATTGGCGCTGCTCTTCGTGGGCGGGAACCGGCCCTTCGCGACGGCGCCGAACCCCGCGCTCGGCAACCTGCTGGCGGCGGGAAGCGCCGTCGCGTGGGCGTTCACCGTGACCGGCTACCGCTGGCTGGCGCGGGCGGGGGAGGATCACGGGCCGGTGGCGAGTGCGGCGGCCTGCGGAAATCTGCTCGTGTTTCTGGTCAGCTTGCCGTTCGCATGGCCGCTCGCTGCCGGTCACGTCGGCGACTGGCTCGCCGTGGCCTACCTCGGCGTGTTTCAGTTGGGGCTCGCGTACGTCTTCCTCTCCCGCGCCATCACCCGCGTACCGGCGCTCGAGGCATCGCTCTTCCTGCTGGTTGAGCCCGTGCTGAGCCCGGTGTGGGCGTGGCTCGTCCACGGTGAAGCGCCCGGTCCTCTCGCGGTTGTGGGCGGGGCCGTGATCCTGACGGCGACGGCGTTCAAATCGTGGGCCGATACACAGGTGGTGGCCGCATGAGCGCGCGCATCATCCGGACGTACCACACCATCACCGCGCTCTTCAACTTCGCGATGTCGCTCATCTGGGGAATCGACACCCTCTTCAAGATGGGCGCGGGGCTCGACATTCAGCACGTATTGCTCACGAACGCGGCGTTCACGCTGGGATCGATGGTCTTCGAGATCCCCACGGGCGTCGTGGCGGACACGCTGGGACGCCGCGTGTCGTTCCTCCTGTGCCTCGCGACCCTGTTCGTCACGACGCTCCTCTATGTGGCGATCGCATGGCGCGGCTGGGGGTTCTGGGCGTTCGTGTGGGTCTCGGTGTTCCTCGGGCTCGGTTACACGTTCTATACGGGTGCCGTGGACGCCTGGCTGGTCGACGCGCTCCAGGCGACCGGGTACAGGGAGCCACTCGAGCCGGTGTTCGCCCGGGCACAGATGTTCTTCGGCGCCGGCATGCTCGTCGGGACGATCGGCGGCGGCCTGCTCGGCCAGATGCGGCTCGACCTCCCGTATCTGGTGCGGGCGGCGATCGTCATACCGCTGTTTGTCCTCGCGTGGCGCGGGATGCCCGAGCTGGGGTTCACGCCCCGGGCGCTCGAGCTGCGTCGCGTCCCGGCCGAGATGCGGCGCGTGTTCATCGAGGGGCTGAGCTACGGCCTCAAGCATCCGGTCGTTCGGCCGGTGATGTTCGCGTCGCTCGTGGGCATGAGCTTCATGATCTTCGGCTTCTACAGCTGGCAACGGTATTTCTTGGACTTGCTGGGCCGCAATCTCGTGTGGGTGGACGGCGTGATCAGCTCGCTCGTCGGGCTGAGCCTCATCTTCGGGAACGCGCTCGTGGGACCGCTCTCCCGCGTCGTGCGGACGCGCACCGGGTTACTGATGGTCTCGGTCGCGGTCCAGGCGGCCTTGGTCGTGGCGTGCGGCCTCTTGACGAATTTCTACGTGGTGGTGGCTCTCTATCTGTTGTACGGAGTGGCCATCGGGCTCGCCATGCCCGTGAAGCAGGCATATCTCAACGCGCACATTCCGTCCGCTCAGCGGGCGACCATCCTTTCCCTCGACTCGATGTTCGGGAATTTGGGCGGCGTAATCGGGCAGGGGGCGTGGGGAAGGGTGGCGAAAGTGCGTTCCATTGGAATGGCCTGGGCGTACAGCGGGCTGACGCTCCTGCTCGGTATCCCGCTCTATTGGATTGCACGAAGGAGCGATAAGCATTTGGACGCAATAATAGACTAGACGCACAGACGCGTAGACGCACAGGGGAGAACAGTGTTGAGTGAGCAGCTTGTCCCCCTCACTCCACATCTGTTCTCCCCTGTGCGTCTGTGCGTCTAGTAGTGCTTGTCCTACTTCGAGCTGTCTTTGTTCTCTTTCTTGTCCTTGTGTAGATCTCTCCGATCCTTCCGCACGTCGCGCCGGTCCTGACGACGGTCGCGGCGATCCTGACGGACATCGCGGCGGTCCGCGCGGAGATCCTGCCGGTCCTGACGCGCATCCTTCAGGTCACCGTTCTTGACGTCCTGACGGATGTCCTGCCGGTCCTGCCGCATGTCCCGGCGGTCCTGATGAATGTCCTTACGATCGTTCCGGATGTCGCGGCGGTCGTGCCGGATATCCTTGCGATCCTGGTGCACGTCGCTCGAGTCCTGCGCCGACAGAACGGCAGGCGCGCTCACGGCGACGGCGAGGAAGGCGAAAAGTGCGAGATGACGTCGCATATGTTGTCCCGGTTGGGGTTCGGAGCTATGACCCTACGACCGGGCCCGGCGTTAACAGCGTGACGCGCGTCACGTAGCTACGTGTCCGTGCTGCCTGAACTTGGGCAACTCCGTCCGGTGGCGCCGCACGAATTCCTCATAGATGTGCGTGTCGGCGTGGTCGCGCATTTCGGCGATCCTGTCGCCCCGGAAGCGGATCACGACGCAGGTCCGCTGGTCCATCACGTCCTGCGGATGGCTCTTGAGCCACCAGCGCTCACGGATCTCGACGATCACGCGCTCCTCGGCGTCGTACCAATCGCGCCACACATCCCCACCCTCCCAATCGGCCGGCCCCAGACCAGGCTCACGATTCCACAGGGCGTCGAGCACACGCTCCCGGCCGTGCCACTCGCCGCCGATCGGCAGCGCGCCGGCCACCCAATACATGACATCGTCATGAAACAGCTTCCCGACCGCGTCACGATCGCCGGCGAAGAGCGCCTTCTCATACGCTTTGGCGAGCTCCATGCGGCGGCTCATGCGATCACCTCCTCCTCGGCCTCTTCGGGCTCCGGAAGCGTGTTCGCCTTGCGTCCGGCCCGCTCCATCGGCTTGTCCATCTCGGCCTTGTGCTTATCGATGATCGTCCAGAAGTCGAGCGCGCGGTCGAGGAGCTCATACGAGGCGTCGCGCAGGGTGTCGCTGGTCCTGACTTGGCGCACGTTGTTCTGCATGTCCTCGGCATCCCAGCCGCGGGAGTGGGCGATGAATGGGAAGGGCGGGAAGATGAAGCCCAGCTCGGCCCAGAACGTGAACATCGAGCCCGCGACGGCCTGGATGTTGTCTTGCCCCCCGGTGATGATGAATGCCGCCACCTTGTTCTTGATCAGCACCGTGTTGTGGATCGTGACCTGGTTCTGCACGCAGTTCAGGCGCTCGATCATCTTGTAGTAGAGCGACGATGCATTTCCCCAGCGGATCGGCGTCCCGAGGATCACCACGTCGGCCCAGTGGACGAGACCCTCGTACACCGCGGTGAGCTGATCTTCGGGGTCGCGCTCGGTGATGGCGCACGGCCAGGTGCAGGCGCGGGCGGCCTTGGAATAGTTTCCCTCGCAGTGGCGGAATTTGAGGTCGCGCAGCTTGATGTACTGCGTGTCCGCGCCGCGGCGCTTGGCCTGGTCGAGGGCGTGCTCGAGCAGGGCGTCGGAGGTCGAGAACCGCGGATTCACGTCGTCCATCGCGGTGGTCGAGATGACGAGTACGCGGGGAGGCGCGCCCGCGGGCTTGGCGTGCCCGGCGAGCAGGTGTGAGGGCATGTGCTTGATGAGCTTGCGTGGCATGCTGGGCGGTGTCTGCACGTAGACACCGTCGTCGCGTTCCTCCACCGCGAACACGGGCACCTGCTCTTCGTCGTAGCCCTCGGGCCCCTTCCCGGTGATCACGCTGTACTCCCAGGCGTGCCAGGGACACATCACGAACTCACCGCGCAGCCGGCCCTCGGACAGCGGGCCGCCCTTGTGGTTGCACGTATTCCCGATGGCGCGGAACCGGCCCTCGTACAGAAAGACCGCGACCGACCAGCGCTCGAGCTTGACGGCGAGAGGAACGCGTTGCGACAGCTCGGCCCGATCGCCGAGCCGGTGCCAGGTAGCCATGTGGGCACTCCGAAAAGGGGCGGCGTAGATTGTAGCCCCAATGCCCGCCTCCCGCTCGCGTCTCGCGGTCATTTTTCTCACCGTCTTCATCGACATCGTCGGCTTCGGGATCGTCATCCCGATCCTGCCGTACTATGCCGAGCACTTCGGCGCGAAGGGACTCGAGTTCGGGGCGCTGCTCGGCGTCTACTCGTTAATGCAGTTCTTCGCCAACACGCTGCTGGGCCGCTGGTCGGACCGCGTGGGCCGCCGGCCCATCCTGCTCGCGACCATGCTGCTCAACGCCGCGGGGTACGTGTTGTTCGCGTTCGCGGGCTCGTATTGGACGCTGTTCCTCTCGCGCGTCATCGGGGGGTTCGCCGGCGGCAACATCGGGGCCGCACAGGCCTACGTCGCGGACATCACCACGCCGGTGGAGCGCTCCCGCGGGATGGGTCTCTTGGGGGTGGCGTTTGGGTTGGGATTCGTCCTCGGCCCGGGCATCGGCGGTCTCGCCGCCCGCTACCTGAGCCACGCCGCGCCCGGACTCGTCGCGGCCGGCCTGTCGCTCGTCAACTTCGCCTCCGGGTGGTTCATCCTGGCGGAGTCACTCCAGCCGGAGCGGCGGGCGAGCCTGCGCGGCATCGGTTTCGGCGCCATCGTCCGCGGCCTGAGGGACCGGCGGCTGCGACCCTTGATGCTGGTCTGGGGAATCTTCCCGTTCGCCTTCGCCGGCTACACGACCGCGCTGCCGCTCCATGCCGGCGCGACGCTCGGCTGGCACGAGGGCGAGCTCGGCCTTTTCTTTGTCGTGTTCGGCCTCACCGGCGCGCTCGTGCAGGGGTTGGTGTTCCGCCTCTTGGCCCCGCGGTTCGGTGAGCGCGCACTCGTCATCGCGGGCACCGGGGGCGTCGCCATCGCCATGACCGCGGTGCCATTCACTCACAGTTCCCTCGCGCTCTATGCGTGGACGATTCCGCTGGCGTTCTCGCAAGGGCTCGTGTCGCCGGCGGCGAGTGGCCTCGTCTCGCTGTACGCCGATCCGAGCGAACAGGGCGAGACGCTCGGCGCGGCGCAGGCATTCGGCGCCATCGGCCGCATGTTCGGCCCCGAGGCGATCGGCAAGGCCTACGATCTCTGGGGCTCGCTCACCGCCTTCCTGTTGGCGGGCGGCGTGATGGCCCTCGCGTGGCTCGCGACGCTCGGGATGGAGAAGGAAACACGGGCCTGACCCGTGCCTAGCCTATCCCGTTTTCCGGCTCATATTCTCCTGATCCCCGGCCGGAGTGAACTGCGCCCATGCGCGTGTACAAGACAAGCGAGATTCGCAACGTGGCGGTCGTCGGCCACGGCGCGAGCGGGAAGACCTCCCTGGTCGATGCCCTCGCGTTCGTGGCCGGCACGAGCAAACGCCACGGCTCCGTGAAGGACGGCACCGCCCTTACCGACTACACCCCCGACGAGATCGAACGCAAGTACTCCATCAACCTGGCCCTCGCCGTCGCCGAGTGGATGGATGTCAAGCTCAACATGATCGACACCCCGGGCTATCTCGACTTCACGGGCGAGGCCCTCGCGGGCGTCTGTGCGGCGGACGGAGCGGTCGTGGTCGTGTCGGCCACGGGCGGCGTGGAAGTCGGCACGGAAAAGGTGTGGGACTACGCGGACAAGCGAGGCATCCCCCGGCTGTTTTTCGTTTCGCTGATGGACAAGGAGCACGCCAACTTCGAGAGGGTTTACGACCAGATCAAAGAGCGGCTCACCCCCAAGGTGATCCCGGTGGAGATTCCGGTAGGCGAGGGCCCCGAGTTCCACGGGATCATCAATCTCTTCTCGAAGAAGTGCCACCTGTACAAGAAGGGCACGAAGGCCGGCGAGTACGAGGAAGTCGACGTGCCGGCCGAATACCAGGATCGGTTCGAGCGCTACTCGAAGGAGCTGATCGAGCGGATCGCCGAAACCGACGACACGCTGCTCGAGCGCTATCTCGGCGGCGAAGAGATCGGGCGGGACGAAGCGATCGCGGCGATGAAGGCGGGCATGCTGAAAGGCGAGATCTTCCCGCTCTTCTGCGGCGCGGCGGAGCTCACGTTCGGCATGCGGGCGCTACTCTCGAAGCTGGTCGAGCTCGTGCCCGCGCCGAGCGACCAGCCGCCTGTCGAGGCCCAGCGGTGGGGCAATGCCGAGCGGCTGACGTTGAAAGCCGAGGACGGCGGGCCGTTCGTGGCGCAGGTATTCAAGACGATCTCCGAGCCGCACGTGGGCGATGTCACCCTGTTCCGGGTCTATTCGGGCAGCGTGCGCAACGGTCAGGACGTCTACAACGCGCCGCGCGAGGCGGTGGAGAAGCTGAACCATCTCTGCGTGACCGTGGGCAAGGAGCGGATCGAGATCCCCGAGCTTCACGCGGGGGACATCGGGGTGGTGGCCAAGCTACGGGACACTCACACCAACGACACGCTCTCGACCAAGGACCGCGCCATCGTGCTCCCCAAGATTCCGTTCCCGGAGCCGGTGATCACCGAAGCGATCGAGGTGAAGCAGCGGGGCGAGGAGGAGAAGCTCTCGAACGGACTCCACAAACTGCACGAAGAGGACCCCACCTTCCAGCACGAGTACAACGGGGAGCTGGCGCAGACGCTCATTCGTGGATTGGGCGAGCGTCATCTCGAGATCATCGTCGGCCGGCTGGCCCGCAAGTTCGGCGTCCACGCGGTCATCGGCAAGCCAAAGATCCCGTATCGCGAAACGTTCAAGGGCAAGGGAGAGGGGCAGGGCAAGCACAAGAAACAAACCGGCGGCCGCGGTCAGTACGGCGACTGCTGGATCCGGATCGCCCCACTGCCTCGCGGCTCGGGCCTCCAGTTCGTGGACGAAATCGTGGGCGGAGTGATTCCCCGGCAGTATATCCCCGCCGTGGAGCGAGGTATCCAAGAGGCCGCGGCGCGCGGGCCGGTGGCCGGATACCCGGTGGTGGACTTCAAGGTGGAGCTGTACGACGGCTCCTACCACGATGTCGACTCGAACGAAATGTCGTTCAAGATGGCGGGGATCCTCGCCTTCCGAAACGTGAGCCCGAATTGTCGGCCCGTGCTCCTCGAGCCGATCCTCGAGCTTGAAGTCTGGACGCCGGACGAATACCAGGGCGCGGTCATGGGTGATCTCTCATCGCGGCGCGGCCACATCCTCGGCACGGAGAAAGACGGCCGCCTGACGAAGGTGCGGGCGCTGGTGCCGGAGGCGGAGCTCGACCGGTACGCGACGGCGCTGCACTCGCTCACACACGGGCGCGGCACCTACCGGCAGAAGTTCCACGTGTACCAGGAAGTCCCGCCCGACGCGGCGCACAAGGTCGTGGAGGTTCGGAAAAAGGAGCTGGAGGAGGCGAAGGCTTGACGGTCGGGCGCGCGCTGCGCCTCTGGTTCTCTGCCCGGGGGGGGGACCCGATCGACCGGCGTACGTACCTGTTGCACGGCGCCGGGCTCATGCTCTTCAAGTACGCGGTGGACGCCGTAGCCGTGTGGGTCTTCACGGGTCACGTGTGGACGCCGCTCGACTACGCGAACCCCGTCTGGTCGCTCCGCGAGCGGGTGCTGCGCGACGGCCCTGCCTGGCTGGCCCCGGCGCTGATCCTGTGGACGCTGCCGTTCCTGTGGATCGGTGTGAGCATGACGCTGCGCCGGGCCGTGGACGCCGGACGCTCGCCGTGGTTGGCACTGGTCTTCTTTGTCCCGTACCTGAACTACGCGGTGATGCTGGCGCTCGCCGTGCTGCCGTCCCGGCCGCGGCCGGCCGGGTCGACCGCGGCCGCGCAGGGGATCGACTCCCGGCTCATCGCGGGGCTCCTGGGCGTGGCCGCGGCGCTCGCCATAACGATTCCGACGGTCGTGATCGGCGTGTACGTGCGCCGCCTCTATTCAGCGGGACTGTTCCTCGGCACGCCATTCACCATCGGATACATCAGCGCGTACGTCTTCAACGCGCACGGCGAACAGAGCATGCGCGAGACGATTCAGGTCGCGTTCCTCGGCGTGCTGATCGTCGCGGGCGCGATGCTCCTGTTCGCGTTGGAGGGCGTGGTCTGTCTCGCGCTCGCGTTCCCGCTGGCGGCGTTGCTCGCGATACCGGGGGCGGTTCTGGGGCGAGCGATGGCCCGGCGCCGCGCGGATCCGTCGTGGGGAGCCGGTGCGGCGGCGCTGCTCGCGCCGCTCGTGGTGTTGGCGAGCCCGGAGCAACGCGCGCCGCTGCACGAGGTCGTCACCGTGGTCGAGATCGACGCTCCGCCGGCAACGGTCTGGCGCCACGTGGTGACGTTTCCGAAGCTCGCGCCCCCCCACGAATGGTTGTTTCGGGTGGGCGTGGCGGCACCCATCGGCGCGCGGATCGAGGGCGCCGGCGTGGGTGCGACCCGCTACTGCGATTTTACCACGGGCAGCTTCGTGGAGCCGGTCACGGTCTGGGAAGAGAACCGGCGCCTCGAATTCGATATCGCGGCTCAGGCGCCCCCCATGCGGGAGTTGAGCCCCTACCGGGAAGTGAACCCGCCGCACCTCGCCGGGTACTTCCGAGCGACCCACGGTGTGTTCCGGCTCATTCCATTGCCGGGCGGTCGCACCCGGCTCGAGGGACGGACTCGTTACGTGGTCGAGATGTTCCCGCAGAGCTACTGGACGCTCCCGGCCGGTTTGATCATCGGGGCGATCCATACGCGGGTGCTCCGGCATATCCAAGCACTGGCTGAGGAGGCAGATCACCCATGAGACAGACCGTCCTCTGGGCCGTATTCGCCGCCTTTGTCGCATGCCAGCGGGTGGACAACACCCCGCAGGCGTCGCAATCGCCCGGCGCCGCGGACACGGGGAAGGCATCGGCGGCTCCCGTAGCCCCGGCGGCCCCGACGTCTCCTCCCACGCCCGCGGCCACGAAGGTGGCGGTGGTGGAAGGCTTCCTCACACCCGAATCCGTGAAGTACGACACGGGGCAGGACGTGTACTTCGTCTCGAACATCAACGGCGGGCCGTTGACGAAGGACAACAACGGCTTCATCAGCCGCGTGCGGCCGGACGGCGCCATCGAGAACCTGAAGTTCGTCGAGGGGGGGCACAATGGCGTGATCCTGAATGCCCCGAAGGGAATGGCGCTCCGCGGCGATACGCTGTGGGTGGCGGACATCGACGTGGTGCGGGCCTTCGACGCGAAGACGGGCGTGCCGCGCGACAGCGTGAGCCTGGCGAGCCTGGGAGCGGTCTTTCTGAACGACATCGCCGCCGCCCCGACCGGCGCGCTCTATATCACGGACACCGGGATCCGCTTCGACGACGTGGGCAACATGCTGCATCCCGGCCCCGACCGCGTCTTCCGCATCGGGCCGGATCGGCAGGTGACGGTGGCCGTGCGCGGCGACACGCTGGGTCGCCCGAACGGGATCACGCTCGACTCCGTGGGCAAGCGGTTGATCATCGTGCAATTCGGCGGCCGCTCGATACTGGCGTGGAAGCCTGGCGAGAAGGCGCCGACCGTGATCGCGAAGGGCCCAGGTGGATTCGACGGGGTGGAGGTCGCGGGGGCCAGGCTCTTGGTCTCGAGCTGGGCCGATTCGACGGTGTCGAGTTACGAAACCGGCCAGGAGGTCAAGATCATCACCGGCGTGCCGAGTCCCGCGGACATCGGTTATGACGCGAAGCGGAAGCGGGTCTTGGTCCCGATCCTTTCGGGAAACCGCGTGGAGATCTGGCAGCTGCCTTAGGGACTACTCCTAACGACTAGCCTACGAGAATCTCGCCGTGGGCGATCGGCTGCTTATAGACGAACCGCTTGCCGGCGTAGTTCCGGAGGATGACTCGATCGTCCTCGATGGACTCGACGTACTCCGGGAGGAGGGGGATCTTGCCCCCACCCCCCGGTGCATCGATGACGAAGTGGGGCACCGCCAGGCCTGACGTCCACCCGCGGAGCGCCCGGATGATCTCGAGCCCCTTCTCGACCGTCGTGCGGAAGTGCTCCGCCCCCGCCACCTGGTCGCACATATAGATGTAGTAAGGCCGCACCCGCGCCGCGAGCAGCCGCTGCATGAGCCGCTTCATCACTTCCGGATCATCGTTCACGCCCTTTAACAGGACGGTCTGGCAGCCGAGGGGGATGCCGGCATCGGCGAGCCGGCCGAGCGCCTGGACGGCGGCGGGCGTGAGCTCGTCGGGATGATTGAAATGCGTGTTGATGTAGAGCGGGTGGTACCGCTTCAGGATCTCGCACAGCTCGGGGGTGATGCGCTCGGGCAGATGGCACGGCACACGGCTGCCGATGCGGATGACCTCGATGTGTGGGATCGCGCGGAGGCGACGGCATAGCTCGTCGATCCGCCGGTCGGAAAGGAGCAGCGGATCACCACCGGACATGATCACGTCGCGGATTTCGGTGTGCTGCTCCAGGTATCGGAAGGCGGACTCGAGCTGCGTCATCGGAATCTTCTCTGGATCACCCACCTTGCGGCGGCGCGTGCAGAAGCGACAGTACGACGCGCACACCGGCGACACGAGAAATAGCGCCCGATCGGGATAGCGATGTGTGATGTTCGGCACCGGTGAATCGGCGTCCTCGGCGAGCGAGTCCACGAGGCCGTCGCGCACGTCGAGCTCCTGAAGGTCGGGCACGTACTGCCGCCAGATCGGGTCGCCCGGTGCCTGGATCAAGTCCACCATGGCGGGCGAGATCCGGAACTCGAAGTTCTCCGCCGCCTGGCGGAGGCGCTCGAGGTCGGGGAAATGCGCGGGGCCGAACTTGGCCACGAGCGCCTCGAGCGATGCGATGCTTCGCTTACGCAGTAGCTCCTGCCAGGACTCCATGGGTCAGGTCCTTGAGATAGATCACCAGGTCGTCGCCCGGGGCGTAGTACCCCGGAAGGCAAGCCGCCCGGGCGTAGCCGCGCCGCTCGTAGAAGGCGCGCGTCGGCCCATATTCGGCCCGCGAGGACGTCTCGACGACGATCAGACGTCCCTGGTCCATCCTCAGGGTGCCTTCGACTGCCTCGAGCAGTTGTGTCCCCACACCCTCGCCTTGACGCGGAGGGTCTACGACGATCCAGTAGAGGTCGAAGGTGCCGGTGGTGCCGGGCGTGGGCCCCCAGCAGGCGAATCCGATAAGCGCGTCATTCGCGTACGCGCCGAGGAAGCGATAGTCGTCGTCCCCCGCGAGGGCCTCGTCGAGCAGGTCCAGGGCGATGGCGACTTCCTCCGGCCGGAACAGGCCGGTGGCCGCCGTGAGCCGCTCAAGCGGTCCGCGTTGCGCGCGGCCGACGGGACGGAGCGAGCAGCTCACGCGCCGCCTTGGCGCCCTGCGCTTCGCGGAGCGCCACCTCGGCGATCCGGCGTACCAGCTCCGCGTAATCCCAGCCCGCCACGCGCGCCATGCGCGACAGGCCGGCGTCGTCGTTCAGGTCCGGATTGGGATTCACTTCGAGCACCCACGGCCGGCCCTGGTCGTCGACGCGGAGGTCGACCCGCCCGTACCCCTTTCCCTGCATGGTGCGCCACGCGATCTCTGCCATCCGGACGAGGCGGTCGGCGAGCTTCTGGGGAATCGCGGCGGGGCACACCGGCACCGAGCCGAGGTCGTCGAGCGAGCCGATCTCCCACTTCCCGGCGTAGGTGAGAATCGGCCACGCCCCCTCGGGCATGCGGCCGAAGTCGATCTCCGAGATGGGGAGCACTCGGTTCCCGACGAACCCGACGTTGAACTCCCGGCCGGCGATGTACTCCTGGACCAGGACGTCGTCGAACTGCTCGGTCATCGCCGCCACGCGGGCGCGCAGCGACTTCCGGTCGCTCACCACGGAGCCGCGGTCGAGCCCCGCGCTCGCGTCCTCCGCCGCCGGCTTCACGATGGCCGGCAGCGGGAAGTCGTCCTCGATCTTGCCCTGGGCCACGGTCCACCGGGGGATCGAGAGGCCCGCCTGTTTGAGCAGGGCGTTCGCGATCGGCTTGCGGCGACACGCCGCGATAGTCCAGAGGCTCGCCCCAGTGACCGGGATCCCGGCGAACTCGAGCGTCCCGATGACGTGCTCTTCCCATTCGCTCTTGCCGTGCACGCCTTCGCACAGGTTGAACACGAGGTCGGCGCGCCGCGCCAGCTGGAACCAGCGCATGTCGTGGCGCACGGGCACTTTGCGGAGCTGGTGCCCCATCGCGCCAAAGATCGCGCCGATTTCGTCCACGGCCTTCATGACGCCGCGGATGTCCTCCGGTGTCCAGTCCTCGGCGCCGGGATCGAAGAGGATGGCGATTCTCACGCTGATGCCGTCGCGGGTTGCCGTAGGGGCAAGGCGTGCCTTGCCCCTACGCCAACGTCGACCGTGATATCCCGCCCCGTAATGCGCCGCCACGCGATCCGGACCACCTCCTGGATCAGCTCGTCGTAGGCGAACCCGGCGGCGCGCGCGGCCTTCGGGAAGCACGAGTTCATGGCCGGGTCGGGAATGACGCCGGGCAGCGGATTGAGCTCGAGAATGTTCGGGACGCCGAAGCGATCGACCCTGAGGTCCACCCGGCACCAGTCGCGACACCCCAACGCGTGATACGCGTCCAGGGCGGTGCGCTCCAGTTCACGGTACAGCGCGGCCGGCACGGGCGCGGGGCACTGGAAGATGGCGAGCGGCGCCTCCGGCCGGTCCCAGACCCATTTCGCCTCGTAGCCGTAGACCGGCGCCGCCCCGTGTGGCAGCGTCGAGAAGTCGAACCCGACGACGGGCAGGCAATACGCTTCCACGCCGTTCCCGAGGATGGCGACCGTGAACTCGGGGCCCGGCAGGTAGGTCTCGATGAGCACGGGCTCAGCGTAGCGCTCCAGCAGGAACCCAACGCGCTCGTGGAGCGCCTGCGGGGTGGCGCACAGGTTGGTCGTGAACACGCCCTTGCCCGATCCCTCGGCGATGGGCTTCACGAACACGGGAAACGGCAGCGCCATCCGCTCCAGGCCGGTGAGGGCGTCGACACAGATGAACGGCGCCGTGGGCACGCCGCGGTACGCCAGGGTCTCCTTCGTACGCCCCTTGTGGAGAGAAAGGGCCAGCGTGAGCGGGTCGGAGCCGGTGTAGGGAACGGCCAGGTACTCACAGATGGCGGGGACGAGCGCCTCGCGGCTCTGGCCGTGGAGACCCTCGGCCATGTTGAACACGAGATCCGGTCGGGCGAGGGCGAGGTTCTGCGGCAAGTACTGATCGGCTTCGAGTCGGATGACGCTGCCGAAGAGACCGAGAGCCTGCTCCACCGCAGCGATTGTGGATGGATCGTCCCACTCAGCGAACGCGTCGTTACTGCTGTCGAGCGCCTTGGCGGACGCGGACTCGGGTTTTTCGTTGTATGCGAGACCTATTCGCATGTGGTCTCGGGTTGCCTCCTACAAAAAAGGCCGCTCGTGCGGTCTGTGAATCGAAAGTCGTTGTCGAGTAGAGAATAAGGAAGACCGCAGCGATGCGCAATAGGGAATTTGAAAATTTTTTTCGTGTGTCGACGCGTCAGACTTTGTGAAACGCGACGCGCGCCGAGTCCTGTTTGTCGTCGCCGACGTAGATCTCGAAGTCGGAGAAGAGCGCGGGCGCTTCATGCTGCAGGAGGCGAAGACACGCGATCCCCATGCGCCGGATCTCGAGCTCGGCGCCCTCGCTGGTGCGAAGCTCGAGCATGGTGCGCCACGCGCGCGCGTTCGCCGACACGACGATCTTCACCTCGGTCGCGTTGGGGAGCACACTGCGTGCCGCTTCCCGTGCCACCTTGCGCCGATGCACCTTGTCCGTGATCCACGCGTAGCGTTGCATCAACGCCTCGACCGCGCGGACGTACGCTGCCTGGGCGTCCGCGACTTCCTTTTCCCATTCCGCTTCGAGCGCCGGGTCACCGTCGATCGCGGGCGGCAGGACGAACGCCGCGTGCGACTCGTCCACGTAGCGCTGGGAAAGCTGCGAGTAGCCGAAGCCGGCTCGATGCCGCACCAGCTCGTGCGAGCAGGAGCGCGAGATCCCCTCGATCAGGAGCACGTACACGGCGTGCTCCAGCACCGAGCCGTGGCCCTGCTTCTTGATGTTCTCCAGGTACTCGGCGGTCGACCGGCTCGCCGGGTTGTGCTGGCTCATGTAGCAGATCCGGCCGGCGAACTCCGCCAGGCGCTCTCCGGCGGAGGACGGTCCCTGCCATTGCACCCGCAGATGCTCCGGCTCCAGGAACTCGGGGCGGGCGATGAGCGTGACGCGGGGAGCGCGAAAGATTTCCATGGAGCCGGTATCAGGTGCTCGGTGTCGGGTGTTCGGTGGTGGTCTCGGCCAGCTCGCTCTTCGGGGTCGCCCAGCCGCCCGTTCGCTCGATCTCTCGCAGCCGCGCGGCGATGTCGTCGGGAACGGGGGCCGCGGCTGGACCCACTTTCAAGTCGGCCAGGGGCGTCCAGTCAGGCGCGGGGATTATAACACCCGGATTGAGCATGCCGCGGGGGTCATAATCTCCCTTGAGGTCGCGAAACAGCGCCATCACCTCGGTGCCGTAGAACCGCCCGAGCAGGCCGGCCCGCAGCCGGCCGACCCCGTGCTCGCCGCTCGGGGTGCCTCCGAGCGCCAGCAGGAGATCGGCCGCGTCGCCGTACAGGCCCGCGAGCGCGTCGCGCCATCCGGCGGTCGTCACGTCGGGGAGCGCATTGACGTGCACATGGCCGTCCCCCGCATGCCCGAAGATCGCGACGGGTACGTCCCGCCGGCGAGCGGCTTCCCGAATCCCGGTGACGTACGCGCCGAGCCGCTCCAGCGGCACACAGCCGTCCTCGATCACCTGCAGCGAGCGGCGCGTCTCCGGAAGGCGGGCCAGCGCCGGGCTCGCCATGCGGCGGACCGTCCACAGCGCCTCGAGGCCCGCGCGATCGACGGCCGTGGCCACGTGCGCCGTGAAATCCCGCAAGCCACGGACGGCGTCCCCAACCACGCCCCGCGCCGCCGCTTGGGTATCCCGCTCGAACTCGACCAGCAGCAGACCCTCGAGCCCGTCGGGAAGCCCGGTGTCGCCCGCGTCCTTGACGAAATCGAGCAAGGTGCGGTCCAGCAGCTCCACGGCGGAGGGGTTCAACGCGACGAGGTAGGGCACGGCTTCCACGAGCTGTTCGAGGGCACGGAACCCGAGGGCCACACCCGCCGCGTCGGTGGGGATCGGCGCGAGCCGCCATTCGACCGCCGTGATGAACGCGAGCGTTCCCTCAGAGCCGATGAAGAGATCGAGCTCGTCGCCCGAGTCGGCGAATCGATCCAGGGCGTAGCCGGCCGAGTTCTTCCGTGTTTTCGGAAAGTGGGCTTCGACGAGCCGTCGTTGGTCCGCTGACAGGGCAAACCTCTCCCCACTCCCCTCTCCCCGTTTGACCTGCCGCGCTTCCCCATCCGCGCCGATGATGTCGATGGCTTCGACCCAGTTGCGCACGCTCCCGCACCGCACGGAGCGGGGGCCCGCGGCGTTGGTGGACGCCATTCCGCCGCACGACGCGAACGCACCCGAGGAGGGATCGGGTGGAAGCCGCAGGCCGAAGGGCCGCGCGGCGGCCGTCAATTCCGCCCAGGTGGCGGAGGCGCCCGTCCAGACGGTTCGGCGGGACCAGTCGGGCGCGATCCAGCGGAATCCCTGGCTGAGATCCACCACCACACCGTGCCCTACGTTGCCCCCCGGCATGCCGCTCCCCGCCCCTCGGGGCACCAACGGCACGCCGCCCTCGGCCGCCCAGCGGACCAAACGTTGCAATTCTTCGACACCGCGTGGGACGGCTACCCCCGCCGGGAGAATGCGGTACACGCCGGCACCCTCGGCGTAGGCCGCACGCATTCTGGCGTCGGTTGACACGCTGGGATCGAGCACGCGGGGAAGAGCGACGGGCACGGTGGAAAGTACCATGGGTCGTCTCAGCTTGACACCGTCGGAGGCGCGAGTGAAGCTTGACGCGCAATGATCACCGACGCGCCGCGCGCCCAGCTCATCCACATCGAAACCGACCGCCGCCTCGGCCACGAGTGGGACGAGTGGGACGGACGGCCGCTTCCCAAGAACGGGGACTTTTCGGCGCCGCACGGACTGTTCTTCCGGTTCGGGGCGCTGACCTTGGCACTCGTGCTCGGCCTGGGTGCCGCCCTCATCTACGTGCTGAGCCCACGGCTCGGGGCGCTCTGGTCCAGACTCCCGGGGGTCCTGTGGTTCGGGCTGGGCGCCGTGGGCGCCGCCAGCTGGCTCTGGTTCGGCCTCCTCCTGCTTTCCTTCTATGGAAGCGTGCTGCTGCTCCCGGAGGCGTGGCTCGAGCGCGGGCCCTACCTCCGGCTCATGAACCTGACGTCCTACGTCTCCCGAGCGTTCGCTAAACGGGACTGGGTGGAGCACGCGGCGATCGACGTGTACAACGCGCTCGCGGAACGTCGGCGACGCACGGTCGGCAAGGGTGAGCTCCTGGTACTCATCCCCCGTTGCCTGTCCAAACAGGCGCTCGATGGCGTGCTCGCCATCGCCGGCCGCTACGAGGTACCCGTGTTCGTGGCGACGCGGGGCCAGCTGGCGCGACGGGTGATCCGAGAGCGCCGGCCACGGGCGGTGGTGGCGGTGGCCTGCGAGCGCGACATGATGACCGGACTGCGCGACGTGGCCGGGCGCCTGCCGGTGTTGGGCCTTACGATGCGTCTCCCCAACGGGCCCTGTCGGGACGCCGTGCTCGACCTCGATGTGATGGAGCGCTGGGTGAAAGGGTGGATCCGCGCTTAGCTGCCTTGGGCGGCCTTCGGCACGCCGAATCGCTTCTTCAGTTTCTCCAGCAAGCTCATGGCAATCTTGTAGCCCTCGTCATCCTTGGAGAGGATCACCTCGAGGTCCCGCTCCGTCTTTGAGGGGTCGAAGCGCGGGCGGTACACCGGCTCCACGGTGAGCCGAGTCTGACCGGGGACCCAGGGATCCGCCCAGAACCGGAGTTTGACGGTCGCGTCGAGGTCGTGAATCTCGCGCTCATGATGAGCCGAGCGGTGCGTTTTCGTGTCGTACCACGCCGTTTCGACGAACCCGTCCCGCACATTGAGGTGCGCCACCTCGAGGCTCTCCGCGCGCACGAGGCTGTCGATGCCGAGGGTGACCGGCTCGGGCCTCGCATTGAGCGTGACCACCGGGGCTCGGCGATCGGGGAAGAACGGCGGGCGCGTAGTGATGGGGGTGCAGGAGGCAAGAAACAGGAAGGCGACGGAATGACGGAAAGACGGAAAGTGGATGCGTAACCATCCAATGCGTCCCCGTTCCGTCCTTCCGTCGTTCCGTCGCATTTTCAGTGTTCGTGCGGCGGAGTTCCAGACGGGTGCGCATGCGCCTTCGCTGTATCCGCATGCTCGTGTTCGTCTTCGTCGGCTTCGCCCGCCTCATGGTGGTGCCCTGCCGCGCGGTCCTTCATCTCCGTTTCCATGGTGGCGTTGCGGATGCCCGCGGCGTGCTCGAACATGAGCTTGCCCCCGAGGACGCCGGTCCAGATGATGGTGACGAACCCGGCAACGCTCAGCGCCCGCAGGGCAGCTTCCTCGCGGCTCGTGACCTTCGCCCGCCGGAACAGCCGCCAGGCGAGCACGGCGGTGAAGATCCCCATCGTCGTGAGCGCGAGGGTCTCGTGCGTCTCCATCAGCTCGTGAATCGCTTCGCCATGCTCGATGACGTCTTCGGCCTGGAGGCCCGCGATCACCGCGATCCAGCCGCCGATCACGCCCGCCCAGAGCGTCCAGAGGGCCGCCGCCTTGAGCGACTCGCGCTTGGTGAACCAACCCGCGAAGTCGAATAGGACCGTCACGAACAGAAGCGCCGCGGGGAGGTCGTTTACCGCCGCGTGAAAGCGTGGCCAGTCATAGCCGAACATGCCGTTTGATTCCTCGCTGGTTGGAGTGAGTCGTCGGAGCGCTCAGACGCCGAGGTCCTGCACCCTCGGCGGATCGACGGAGTAGTCGTAGAAGCCCTTGCCGCTCTTGCGGCCGTTCATCCCAGCGAGGACCATGCGCTTCAGGAGCGGCGGCGGCGCGTACCGCTGCTCGCGGTACTCGGCGAACATGATCTCCGCGATCTTGTACGTCGTGTCGAGCCCCACGAAGTCGAGCAAGGTGAGGGGGCCCATCGGATAACCGCAGCCGAGCTGCATCGCCTTGTCGATATCGGGCACACTCCCTACGCCGCGCTCGACCGCCCGGATTGCGTCGAGCAGGTAGGGCACGAGCAGCAGGTTCACGATGAAGCCCGAGTTGTCCTTCGCCGCCACGGCCTCCTTGCGGAGCGAGGTGGCGAACCCGAAGGCGCGCCGGAACGTCTCCTCCGAGGTGGTCACCGTGCGGACCACCTCGACGAGTGGCATCAGCGGCACCGGATTGAAGAAATGGAGGCCCACGAAGCGGTCAGCACGTTTCGTGGCGGCCGCCATCGCGGCGATCGTGAGACTCGATGTGTTCGACGCGAAGATCGTGGCTGGGCCGCACAGAGCGTCGAGCTCCTTCCACAGGCCGTTCTTGAGATCGAGATCTTCCGTGACCGCTTCGATCACGATGTCGCAGGGCTTGAGGTCGGACGTATTGGTGGTGAAATGGAGCCGCTTGAGGGTGGCGTCACGGTCCGGCGCGGTGAGCTTCCCCTTCTCCACGAACTTGGCGAGCGATTTCTCTATCCCGCCGCGCGCCTTGTCCCAGATGGCCTGGGACACGTCGCGCACGGTCGTGTCGTACCCCGCCATGGCCGCGGTCTGCGCAATGCCGCTGCCCATGAGGCCGCACCCCAGGACCCCAACCCGTTTGATGTCGCTCATTGTCTCGCTCAGATGATTTCGAACGTCTTGCGAATCTCGTCGGCAATGCGGACGAACGCGCCCGCGCGGGGCCCTGCGATCTGCCGTCCCGGCCGGATCTCGCCTCGCTCCAGCCGGTCGAGCACCTGCTCGAGTCCCACGTGGACGCGCTCATTGTCATGGCGGTGGCGGCGGGCGACACCGATGGCGGCCGCCCACGCCGCCACGGGCGGTACGAGCGACCAGGGCGCCAGGGCGCCGAGAATGGGCACGACGCCGGCGAGCGCCAGGCCGAACGCCGTCAGCGCCGCGGCCCCCCAGAGCCGCTGCGCCCGCTGGCCGCGGACGCTCGCCGTGAGGCGAACGTGGCAGAAGCCGGCCTCGAGCGGCGTCACCTGGCCGGCCACCTCGGTGGCGCGGGCGAGGGCGAAGCTCTTGCCGCCGGCGCCGAGTGCCCGCTGGATCGAAGCGAAGGCGCCGATGCGCGGCTCCCATGTGGTGTGATCGGCGTAGCGACGCTTCACCTGCAGCGATTCCTCACTCTCCATCCAGCTCGAGAGGGCCCGCTCGACGTCCTGGCGCTCTCCGGGCACGACGCGCTCGGCCACGATCGTCGCCGGCCCGGCGAGCCATGCCAACGCACCGCGCGTCTCCGGCGCGACGCTCCGCGTGCGTTCCTCGAGCATTGCCTGACGGAGGTAGCGAGCGGGAATTCCTACGTCGTTGCCGAGGGCGAGCAGCTCGGGCTCGGTGAGTCCCTCGCCGATGTCGTGCTCCCCGGCCTGCAGCTCCGCCGCGCGCTGGATGATGCGCTCGAGCGCCTCCCGGCGGATCAACTCTCCCGGCATCCTTAGACCTCGGCTTTCGCCTTGGCCGGCGCGGCGGGGAGGGTTTCACCCGAGGTCTTCTCGGGGAGCGCTGCGGCCGCAGCCCGTTTGCTCACGCCTTCGAGGAATCCCCGGAACAGCTCGAGCGGCAAGGGGAAGATGGTGGTCGAGTTGTTCTCTGACGCGATTTCCGTCACGGTCTGGAGGAAGCGGAGCTGGATAGCCGCGGGCTCGGACCCGATAATGTGGGCGGCTTGGGCGAGCTTTTCGGACGCCTGCAGCTCGCCCTCGGCGTTGATGACTTTGGCCCGGCGTTCGCGCTCCGCTTCAGCCTGCCGCGCAATCGCGCGCTTCATCTCGGGCGGCAGGTCCACGTCCTTCACTTCTACGGCCGAGACCTCGATGCCCCAATCCTCGGCTCGTTTGTCGATGATGTTCTTGAGGATGTTGTTGATCTTCTCCCGGTTCATCAGGAGCTCGTCCAGCTCCGTCTCGCCGAGCACCGACCGGAGCGTCGTCTGGGCCAGCTGGCTCGTGGCGTAGAGGTAATTCTCGACCCCGATCACCGCCTTCACCGGCTCCTTCACGCGCATGTAGAGGACGGCGTTCACCTTGATGGAGATGTTGTCGCGGGTGATCACGTCCTGGGGCGGGATGTCCAGCGCGACTACGCGCAACGACACCGTCTGCGTCTTGGCGAAGAGCGGTGGCACATAGATGAGGCCTGGTCCCTTGGCACCCCACGAGCGACCGAGGAAGAAGTACACGGCGCGCTCGTACTCGCGCAGCACCTTGAGACCACCGAACAGATACAGCGCCAGGATGCCGAGACCTGCCGTCACGAAGACGTCCATAGCGAATCCCTTCAGGCCGCGAAGGCCTCGACGATCACCGCGGCACCCTGCCCGCCGCCGATGCACGCCGAGCCCAGGCCGAAACGCTTCTTGTCGCGGCGGAGCGCGTGGAGGAGGTGGATCGTGATGCGTGTCCCGGTCGCGGCGAGCGGATGACCGATCGCAATCGCACCACCGTGCACGTTGGTCTTCTCACGGTCGAGCCCGAGCTCCTTCTCGACGGCGAGGTACTGCGGCGCGAACGCCTCGTTCACTTCGACCAGGTCCATCTGCGCGAGCGTCATCCCGGCCTTCTGGAGCGCCTTGCGGGCTGCGGGCGCGGGCCCGATGCCCATGTACTTGGGCTCGACGCCGGCGACGGCCCACGAGACCAGCCGGCCGAGCGGCTTGAGACCGTGCGCCTTGGCGTAGTCGGCGCTCGCGATCACCGTGGCGGCCGCGCCGTCCACGATCCCCGACGCGTTCCCCGCCGTCACGAGTCCGTCCTTCTTGAAGTACGGCTTGAGCGACAGCAGGACGTCGAGCGTCGTGTTGGGCCGCATGTGCTCGTCGGCGCGGAATTCGACCGTTTCGCCCTTCTTCCCCTTGATCGGCACCGGCACCACCTCGTCCTGGAATACGCACGCGTCCCAGGCCTGTTTCGCGCGCCGCTGCGAAGCGAGCGCCACCTCGTCCACTTCCTTCCGGTTCAGCTTGTACTTCTCGGCGAGCCCCTCGGCGGTCTCGGCCATGGAGAGTCCACACTGGGGATCCTTGAGCGCCTCCCACAGCAAGTCCTCGAGCGGAGCGGGGCCGAGCCGGAGGCCCCAGCGGGCGCCGCGCACCACGTGTGGCGCCTGGCTCATCGACTCCGTGCCGCCGGCGAGCACCGCCTGCGCCTCGCCCAGCATGATGAGCTGCGCCCCCTGCGTGATCGCCTCGAACCCCGACCCGCAAAGCCGGTTGACCGTGACCGCGGGGACTTCGATCGGGAGACCCGATTTGAGCCCCACGTGCCGGGCGCAATAGATCGCGTCCGCGGAAGTCTGGAGCGCGTTGCCGAACACCGAGTGACCGATCTCGCTCGCCGGGACGCCCGAGCGCTCGAGCGCGTGCTTCCCGGCCACCGCGCCCAGCTCTATGGCCGACAAATCCTTGAGCGTACCGCCGAACGTGCCGAAACCCGTGCGGACGCCGGACAGAAAGACGACGTCGGTATTGGAACCCTGAGTTTTCATTGGGGAAAGCTCCACGTGAGACAGAGGGGAATATCGGCGGGATGGAGGGGGGGCGGTAGGGCGGCGGGAACGGGAGGTGGCCGTAGATTCATGCGGATGAAGGCGTTCGAGACGCACGACGCGACGGACATCGCCCGAATCAGCGTGTTCTTCGGGCCGCCGTGCCTCATCATCCTTTCGGCCGCCTGGTTCTTCCTGCTTGCCAAGGGCTTCATTTCGCCCCGGACGTTCGTGTTACTGATCGTCGCAAACATTCCGATCACCGTGGGCGGCGTGGTCGTCATCTTTCTCGGTGTGCGGACCACGGCGGTCGGAGTCGCGCACATGGCTACCGCAGCGGGGAACATCCCGCCGCCCCCCAGCTACCCGAATCAGGACGTGCTTATAGCCCAGGGCAAGTACGTCGAGGCGGCGGAGTACTTCCGAGACCACATTCGGATCGCGCCCGAAGACATGGACGCCCGGCTCCGCCTGGCGGACCTCCTTGAGCGCCACCTGGGAGACCTCGCTGGAGCGGAACAACAGTTTCTCGCGGTACGCCGGCTGGGCAACGAGCCCCGTCTCGAGGTTCCGGTGACCAACGGCTTGATCGATGTATATCGGAAGCGGGGCCGACGCGCGCTGCTCAAGTCGGAGTTGGCGCGTCTGGTCGAGCGGCAGCGCGGCACACCACTCGGTGAGGGTGCCGCGCGCGAGTTACGAGAGCTCGAGGCGGCCGACGGCAGCGGGTGACCGTCAGTACCCCGCCGCCATTCCGTCCTTTCTCGGGTCTGAGCCCGCGGCCCAACCGTGCGCGAGTCGGAGGATGGCCTGCGCGCCGCCAAATGCCACCGTGCGCTCGTCCACGATCACGTGTCCCAGGCCGGAGAGGGTTCGCCGCACGTCGTCGCCAATCGGTGCCTCGAGGGCCACGCGCCGGCCGTTCAGGTGGCGGAAACGTGGGGCGTCCACGGCATCCTGCAGGTCCATTCCGAAGACCAGCAGATTGAGCAGCACCTGCACGTGACCCTGCGGCTGCATCGAGCCGCCCATGACCCCGAAGCTCATCCACGGCTGCTCGATGCCTTGCGCGTCGGGCTTCGTGACGAACGCCGGGATGATGGTGTGGAAGGGACGCTTGCCTGGTGCGACGGTGTTCGGCAGCCCTTCGTCAAGCGTGAAACCTGCCCCGCGGTCTTGCAGCGCGAACCCTGTTCCCGGCACGACGACGCCCGAGCCGAATGCATCGAACAGGGAATTAATGAAGGAGACCATGTTGCCCGCGCTGTCCGCGACGGTCAGGTAGATGGTTTCGCTGGCCGTCAGCGCCGCTCCTGGATCAGGCCGATCGGCAGCACGATGGGAATCGATCTGCGCGCGCCGCGCCGCGATGAAACGGTCGTCGAGCAACGCGGAGGCAGGCGTGCGCATCGCCGCTGGCTCGCCGACGTAGCGGGCGAGGTCAGCGAACGCGAGCTTCTTCGATTCAATCAAGAGATGGAGATAGGCCGCGGAGTTATGCCCCATGGCGCGGAGGTCGTAGGGCTCGAGCATCCGCAGCATCTCGAGCGCCGCGATGCCCTGGCCGTTGGGTGGCAGCTCCCACACGCGGTACCCCTTGAACGGAACCGAAATCGGCTCGACCCACTCGGGGCGATGGTTGCGCAGATCATCGATGGTGAGGTAGCCGCCGAGCTTTTGGACGCCCGTCACGATGCGTTGCCCCAGTTCGCCTCCGTACAGAGCGGCGGGACCCTGCGCCGCGATCAGGCGGAAGCTTTGGGCCAGATCGTGGTTCGTGAACCATTCGCCCGCGTGGGGAGCACGGGAGCCGTCGACCAGGAAGGTGGATCGGGCACCCTCGTCTCGGGCGAGCCTCGCCGCTTCGCTGGCCCAGTCCTGCGCGATGATGGGCGTGACCGGGAACCCATCGTCGGCGTACCCGATCGCGGGCGCGAGCGCTTGCGCCAGCGTGATCGTGCCGAATCGATGCAGCAGGGCATCCCAACCGGAGAGCGCCCCGGGAACGGTCACGTCCTCGACGCTCTCGCCGGGCATCGTCTTGTGCCCGCGCGCCAGCAGGGCATCGCGCGTCATCAGTGCGCCGGCGCGGCCGCTCGCGTTCAGGCCGTAGAGTTTTCGGTCCCTTGCCGACCACACGATCGCGAACATGTCGCCGCCGATGCCCGTCATCATTGGCTCGGTGACGTTGAGCACGGCCGCAGCTGTCACGGCGGCGTCGATCGCGTTGCCGCCGCGCTCGAGCACCGCCAGGCCGGCGGCCGTGGCGAGCGGCTGGCTGGTGGCAATCATGCCGTGCGGCGCGTAGACCGTTGAGCGGTGGGCCATGGTGGTGGGGCGGGGTTCCTGGGCGGACGAGAGGGCGCTCACACAGGCGAGCGCGGCGGCTAGCGGAAGAGCGCGTGGCACCATGCGGGGAATATGGCCACACTCTGCCTGCTTCGCAGTTACGCCGCCCGCCCCTTCTTCCACGCGAAATACGCCCGCCACCCGTAGTACGCCGGTAACCCCGTGGCGACGATCCCGAGCCCGATCAAGGCCTGCACCGGCCGTGCAATGACCGTGTTGACGACGACCGCGCCCGCGGCCGCGATGAACAGTGCGGGAGTAAAGGGATACCCCGGCACGCGGTAGGGACGCGGCAAGTCCGGCCGCCGTCGCCGCAGCACGAACAGGCTCGCCGCCGCGAGCGCCGCGAAGATCCAGCTCGCGAACACCACGTACGTGAACAGCTGCTCGAACGTCCCGCTCAGCGCGAGCACCGCCGCCCAGACCGCGCTCGTCGCGACGGCGAGCGCCGGGGTGCCGAAGCGAGGATGCACCTCCGCGAGCGACTGGAAGAACACTTCATCCCTTGCCATCGCGAAGTACATCCGCGGTCCGGTGAGCGCGAGCCCGTTCGCCGCGCTGAAGATCGAAATCAGGATGACGAGGGTGACGAGCTTCGCCGCCCCGGCGCCGAACAGCGCGTGCACGACATCCGCGGCGATGCGGTCGGACGCCGCTACGCCCGACGCGCCGACCGCCGCGACGTAGCCGGCGTTGGCGGTCAGATAGATCACGACCAGCGCCGCCGTCCCGAGCCCGATCCCGCGCGCGAACGTGCGCTGAGGGTCCGCCGCTTCACCCGCGGAATTGGTCACGTTCTGCCAGCCTTCGTAGGCCCAGAGCACGCCCAGAAGGCCAACCCCGGCCGCGGAGAGCACAGGGACCGTGAGCGGCGTGGTAAACACGTGCGTGTCGGGACGGTGAAAGCCGTCGCCCAGCGCGAATCCGGCGACCGCGAGGGCGAAAATCGCTCCGACCTTGAGCCCCGTGCTCCAGTTCTGGACCGTGGCCGCGTGACGCACGCCGCGGATGTTCACGGCTGTGACCGCCGCGATCATCGCGACCGACGCAAGCTTGTGGGTGGTGGCGGTGAGGGGCAGCAGCTCGCCGAAATAGTTCGCGAACGCCACGGCGAGTGTGGCCGTCGAACCCGTGTTGATCGCAAGGAACAATGTCCAGCCGAGGAGGAACGCGGGCAGCCGCCCGAATGCCTCGCGAACGTACACGTAGCTCCCCCCCGCGTCGGGGAGCATGGCGCCGAGCTCGCCGAAGGTGAGCGCGCCGAGCAGCGCGAGCACGCTCCCGACGAGCCACACCACGAGCGCCACGCCGATGTCGCCGCCGGACTGACGCAGCACCGCCCCCGGCACGGTGAAGATGCCCGAGCCGATGGTGGTGCCGACGACGATGAGGACGAGATCGCGGAGTGTGAGGACGCGGGCCAGCTCCCGCGTCTTCCGTGCCGGGCTAGAGCTCGCGGGCAATGGCCTTCGCGACCTGGCTGGTGGTCGCCTTCCCGCCGATGTCGGGCGTGCGCACACCCGCGGCAAGAGTCTGCCTCACGGCGCCCTCGAGGTCGCGGGCCGCCTCGGGGTGGCCCAGCTGCTCGAACATCAGCGCGCCGGTGAGCACAGCCGCCATCGGATTCGCGACCCCCTTGCCCGCGAGCGACGGCGCCGAGCCGTGCACCGGCTCGAACAAGCCGGCCCGGCCGGGGTGCAGGTTCGCGCTGGCGGCGAGCCCGAGACCGCCGACCAGACCGGCACCGAGGTCCGACAGGATATCGCCATAGAGGTTGTTGGTGACAATGACCTGAAACCGCTCGGGCTCGCGCACCATCTCCATGGCGAGCGCATCGACGTACCGGTGTTCCGCTTCGATCCCGGCGAACTCGGCGGCGACGCGCTTGAAGGTATCCTGCCAGATCCGGTGCGCCGGCACCGCGTTCGCCTTGTCGCTCATCGTGACCCGGGTCTTGTCGTGTAACTTGGCCCACTGGAACGCCGCTCGGATGATCCGTTCAACGCCTTGCGCCGTGTTGATCTCCTCGGCGATGTACTCGTCGCCGTTTATCCTGCCGCGGCCGAGGTAGACGCCTTCGGTGTTCTCCCTGAAGATCACGAAGTCGATGTTTTTCTCCGACCTGAGCGGCGTAAGGGTGGGATGCAGCAGGCGCACGGGTCTGAAGTTGATGTACAGATCGAGTCGGAATCGTAGGCCCAGCAGGATGTCACGCGCGTGCTCGTTTCCAGGGACTCTGGGATCGCCGATCGCGCCCAGGAGGATTGCATCGACGTCGTCCCGGAGATGTTCGAACGCAGGTTGGGGGAGCGTCTCCTTCGTGCTGAGGTAATGATCGGCGCCGTAGGGGAGCCGCTCGAAGTCGAGCGTGAACCCGTGCTTCGCGGCCGCCCGCTCGAGGATCGGGATCGCGGGCTCGATGACCTCGGGTCCGATCCCGTCGCCGGCGATGACGGCGATCTTGTGGTCGTGCTTCACTCGAAGCCGGTCGCTCGCCCGCAACTCACGCAGTAGCGCCAACCCACGTCCACCTCGCCGCCGCAGGCGGGGCAGCGCAGCTCGCCGGAGGGCGGCTGCCCGCATTGGGGACAAAAATTGACCTTGCGGCTCCCCGGCAATGTCTCGCCGCAGTACGGGCACTGGCGTGGGGACTCACTTTGCTCGGCGAGCTCGAACGCCGCCCCGGAGAGCGGCGGCTTCTCGTCGTGCTCCGGGTCGTCCTGGTCCTCCTGACCGCCCTCGTCCGATGCGTCCGATGCCGAAAGTGGCGGCGGCGGCGGCGGTGCGAACGCCCGCTCGCCGCGCAGAAAGCGCTCGGCGGCGAGCCGGTTGAGGCTCAGAATTGCGTCCGGAAACTGGCGGAACAACGCGGTGTCGGGATTGGACTCGCTCGTCTCCCGCTGGAGCGCGTCGCGGACTTCGGCGGGCTCGAGCGCGGCGTAGCCCCGCTCGCCGGCGAGCAAGCGGAGCACGGCCATTTCGTAGTCCTGATGCGTCGCGACCTTCAGGATCGAGCGGTTCGATCGATACGGGACCAGCCGCTCGTAGACCTCGGACGCGGGGAACGGCACGGCGAGCCGGCCGGGGGCATCATCGGCCAGCACGCTCACCAAACGCTCGAACAGCCGATCCAAGTCGTCTGGCATTACCCCTTCCCGTTTCCCGTTCCCTGGCCTCTTGCGCTTCCCCGCCCGCTCACCGGACGATGATGACTCCCGTCATGAACGGATGTGGCGTGCAGTGATACGAATACGTGCCCGGCTTGTCGAACCGGTGGATGAATGAAGCGTTGGGCGGAATGAGCGGCGAGCCTGGCGCGACTTCGAAGGTCACCGTGTGCTCCACCGGGTCGCCGTTCACCCAGCGCACCGACTGCCCGGCGGCGATCCTCACGGTATCGGTCGCGAACTTCAGGCTCGAGATTCGGATCTCCGCCGCGAACGGCGTCCCGGCCGGTGCCCCGAGCGTGACCGATTTGGGCCGACCATGGAACCAGGGTGCGAACCGCTTGAGATGGATTGGAATGGTGAACTCGAACCCGTAGAGAATCTGGTTCGATCCCGATGGCGCGAACCCCACGGACGCTCCTTGGATTGTTGAACTCGTCGCATTACTCGCTTGGAACGAGAACGTGTGAGGAGACCCTGGAATCAACACGTTGAGCGCGACGCTCCACGCCGCCCGGTTATTGACCGGTGCGACGAACGACCCTAAGTCCGCGCTGACTCCGATGTACTGAGTAAAGCGCGCGATCACGCCGCCGGCGAGCGCCACTTGATGTTCGCCGATTCTACCGAGCTCGCGACTCACGCCCCGCCCGGCCCCCTGAAGCGTCAACCACCCGTGGGTCCAGTCTACCGCGACTTCGCCATCGACACTCTTTGCCAGGAGGTTGTATGCAGGTGTGAGCGAAAGCGAGAACCCCTCGCTGCCTTCGGTACCTACCGGTCGCCAGCGCGCGAACATTTCCGTTTCGTTGGTGGACTGAGCGTTTGCCCCAATCCCAACGAGGGACTTGGTCGCAAAACGGCCGCCGAATTCGACGCCGTGCCCGAACCCCGCCGCGAGGGTGAAGTTGGGGTAATTGATGACGGTGTGGGACGGGCCAGGTGCGACATAGAAACGGTGCAGAAAGTTGAATTGCACGACACCGCCATCCGCGACCCAGGTACCGCCCATGTTCGGGCCCCGGTACAGGAGCGACTGTGCGTTCAGCGACGGGGCAATGAGGATGAGCAGAGCCAACCAAACGCGCTTCATTGAAAACCTCCTGGAACTAGGCCGTCCGCCTTTCCAATCCGCAATCCGAAATCCGCAATTGACTACCGCCACTCGCGAACCCACTTATCGTACAGGACCGGGACCACGCCGCCCTGCTGCAGCACCTCGATGCCCGACGGGTCGCGATACGCTTTCCTAAAGAACACGTGCGTCACCCCGGAGTTGATGATCAGCTTGGCGCACATCACACAAGGCGACGCGCTGATGAAGACGACCTTGTCACGCGCGTTTCCCGGCGCCTTCACGAGCGCGTTCATCTCCGAGTGAATGCATCCACAACTGCCGGGAACGGCCGAATCACACCGGTTCGGCAGCCCGCGCGCGTTGCCGTTGTACCCGATCGCGAGGACGTTCTCGAGCGTCTGGTCGGTCACGACCGTGCCCACCTGGAGACGCGCACAGGTCGAGCGCTTCGCGAGCTCTTCGGCCATCCGCATGTACACCTCGTACAGGGGGATCCGCTCGACGGGCGGTGGAGTCGCGCCATCGGCGAGGACGTTCAGGAAGTGCGTATTGGCCTGCACGCCGTCCTTAGCGAGGCTCATGGATCTCCCGGTCGGGATCGTAGTCGGCATAGTGACCGCGCGCGCGCTGATGCTCGAGCCAGGTGTCGAACCCGGAAGGCACCAGCCCGTTGGATCGCTCCTGGCGTTCCGCGGCCCGGATTGCGAGATCGTTGGCGTATTCGTTCTTGGCGTGGCCCGCGTGCCCCTCGATCCAGCGCCACGTGACCCGGTGCGCGGCGGCCGCCTGCACGAGCTTCTGCCAGAGCTCCAGGTTCTCGAGCGCTCCGCCCTTCCGTTTCCATCCTCGCGCCTCCCAGCCCGCCACCCATTCCGTCATGCCCTTGATCAGGTACTGCGAGTCCGAGACGTACTCGACCAGAGCGTGCTGCCACTGCCGGCGAATCCACTCGAGCGCGGCGATCGCGCCCGCGAGGGCCATCTTGTTGTTGGTCGTTTGGGGAGAGTACTCGTAGAAGTCCCACCGCGCCACGCTGTCGCCCGCGGGCGCCTCGATCAGCGCGGCATTGCCGCCGGGACTCGGCTTGGAGCTGTCGTTTCCGAGACAGCTCTCGTCGGCATGGACCAGGACATGGGTGGTGGGCGCACCGGCCATGTCAGGGCTGAATGACCACCGGGATATCGGTGTGGCGGAGAATCTCCTCGGCGTGCGAGACGACCACCGCGCTGGGGCGGCCCTCCCGGTGACTCATGTGGGCACCCGCGAACAGGGCGTCGCACCGCGTGCGCTTGACGACGTTGGCGACGGCCACACCGGGCTTCCCCGGCTCGACGTGCGTGACGAACGGGACCCGCTGCATGGAGAGCGTCGCCTCGGCGACGCCCACCACCTTCAAGCCGGCCTCCCGGTCGTCGTTCGCATGCACGATGTGGACGGTGCTCTCGGCCACGGTCGCGAATTGCATCGCGAGCTCCAGCGCGCGGCGACTCGTGTCGCGCCCGTCGAAGGCGATGGCGATCGACCGCATCGGCGAGGGCAACCCGCCGCACACGATCACGCAGCGCTCCGCGATCTTGATCAGCGAGGCGACGGTCGGACCGAGCGCGTCGCCCTTGGTGGTGACGCCGCGGCGACCCACGAGCACGGCGTCCGCGGTCTTGGCGAGCTCGGCGAGCTCCACGTCGGCCTGCCCGGAGAGCGCCGTGATCTCGACCGCGAGGCCGGCCGCCATCACCCGTTCGCGCGCCCGGTCGAGCATCGCGGGACCGTCGGTCTCCCGGCCGTCGGGCTCTTTCACGTAGGCCACGATGATCGTGCTGCCGAAGCGCTTGCCGAGGAACACGGCCTGCTCGAACGCCGAGTCCGCCCTCGGGCTGCCATCGAGTCCCACGAGCAAGCGCGTGAACATCGCTAGGGCAGGACGGCGAAGGATTCGAGGTCGCGGAGCGGAAATGCCAGCAACTCTCCGGTCATCGGCAGCCTCCCTTGGAGCGCCTCGTCACGCTCGAGCGTGTCCAGCCGCTCGGCGACCACCACGTATTCAGTGCCACGCCGTCGCAGCGCTACCCGGCGTCGTTCCCGTACCGCGCGCTCGAGTGCGTCGAGGGCGTCCGGCGTGAGACTCTTGAACTCGAGAATCGCGCTCATGCTGTCTCACCTGACGCGAATGTGACCCGACGGCCCGGCGACCACACGCCCGATGACGGCCGCCACCGGTGTGGCCTCGCGCTCGAGCGCCGTCACGAGCGCGTCGGCCCGCTGGGGCGCGACGGCGATGAGCAGGCCGCCCGACGTCTGCGCGTCCGACAGCAGCACGCGGAGAGCCTGGTCGACGCCGCTCGCGAACGTGACGGTCGTCGCCGCATGCTCGATGTTGCGCGTCGTGCCCCCGGGGACGGCCCCCCGTTCGGCGAGCTCCCGAGCCCGCGCCAGGAGCGGCACCGCGGACGAGTCGACCTCGGCCGCGACATGACTCGCCTCCAGCAAGGTACCGAGGTGGCCGAGGAGACCAAATCCGGTGACATCGGTGGCTGCGTGCACCGCGTCGCCCAGCCCGAGCATCGCGCGCGCCGCGCCGGCGTTCAGAGTCGTCATCGTCGCCACCGCCTCGGCGAGGTCCGCTTCACTTACGAGATCGCGCTTGAGTGCCGTCGTCAAGACGCCGGTGCCGAGCGGCTTCGTGAGCACCAGGACGTCGCCTGCTTTGGCGCCGGCATTCGTTACGATCCGGTCGGGTCGCGCTTCGCCCACGGCGGCCATGCCGTACTTCGGCTCGGGGTCGTCCACCGAGTGACCACCGAGGATGAACGCGCCGGCCGCGCGCGCGACGTCCGCGCCGCCGCGGATCACCTCGCCCAATAGCTCGAACGGGAGTCCCTCTCGTGGCCACCCCACGAGGTTCAGCGCGAAGAGTGGCGTCGCGCCCATGGCGTAGAGATCCGAGAATGCGTTGGTCGCGGCGATGCGCCCAAAGTCGTACGGATTGTCCACGATCGGCGTGAAAAAGTCCACCGTCGCCACGATCGCGCGATCGGGCGCCACCTGAAACACGGCGGCGTCGTCGCGGCTCGCGGCGTCGACGAGGATCCGGGGATCCGTCGCGACCGGCACGTGGCGCAAGACCTGCGCCAACTCGGCTGAGCCGAGTTTGCAGGCTCAGCCTGCGCCGTGCGAGTAGCGCGTCAGCCGGATGGCGCTCATGAGTTCGACGGACATAGAGGTCTACCGAAGATACCCTAACGGAGTATCCCGGCGAGGATCGCCCCGGCGACGACATAGCGCGCGAGGTCGGCGCCGGCGCCGACGGCGCGGGCGATACCCGGTAGCGGCATGGAGCGACGGAGACGCCACCGCGGGAGCGTGGCCAGCGCGCCGACGATGAGGAAGAGGAGCCACCAACCACCGCTGCCAAGGGAGTCGAACCACAGCGATCCGAACAACGTGAGCAGTCCCGCCTCGATCAAGCACCATCTCAGGAGAGACCGCTCCACTACGACCCACACGCCCGGCTGGGCGCCGGGCCTCCAAATCACTCCGACCAGTAGCGGGATCGCGTACGTCGCGAGGACGAACCACGCGGCGACCAGCACGCAGGCCAGTATCAGCCGCCCCAGCGTCACCGCCCGCCGCGCGATCCCGCCGGCACGTACCCCGGACCCCGCAGCCCGCGTCCCGGACGCGCCGCGGTGAGCCGGCCGTGGTCCAGCACCTTCTTGCCGTTCACGAAGACGTAGGCAAATCCCACCGACGGCTGATGCGGCTGCTCGAACGTCGCTCTGTCCGCCACCGTCGCGGCGTCAAACACCGTGATGTCGGCGGCCATGCCGGCCTTGAGCATTCCGCGGTCGTACAGGCCCACGCGCTGCGCGGCGAGCGCCGTCATCTTGCGCACGGCGAACTCGAGCGGAAAGAGCTTCAGGTCACGGGAGTAGTGACCGAGAATTCGGGCGAACGTGCCGTACGCGCGCGGATGCGCGGACTGCGTTCCGAACGGGCCGTCGGGCGCCACCCCGCCGAAGTCCGTGTTCACCGCCACCCACCACGTTTTCATCGCCGCCTGGACGTCCGGCTCGTCCATTACCGCGTACACGGCGTCGGTCCGGTGACCGCCTTCCCCGAGCACGACGTCGAAAATCGTCTCGATGGGATCGCGATGCCGGGCCGCGGCGATTCCCGCGATGGTCTTTCCCTGGATGGGACGCAGCGAGTCCTGGAACACGCCAGTGATGAGGATGCCCGCTCCACCGCCCGCCTCGTTGTAGAAGCCTTCCGTGCCGTCCGTCGGGTGCAGCATCTCCGCGTGCAGGCGCGCGCGGGTCCGCGGCTCGCGCAGTCGGACGAGCAGCGAATCCCACCCCCCGCTCTCGGCCCAGGTGGGTATAGACGCGTCGAGCGACGTCGCGGCCCGCGTGTACGGATACTGATCCGCGGTAATGTCGAGCCCGACGGCCCGCGCGGAGTCGATCTTGGCGAGCACGGCGGGCATCCGGCCCCAGCTGCGCCGTCCCGCAACCTTCAAGTGCGACACCTCAGCGGGGATGTTCGCCTCTCGCGCGATCCGGAACACCTCGTTCAGGGCGTCGTCGATCCGAGTACCCTCGTTCCGCATGTGTGACGCGTACATGCCCCCATGCCGGCGCGCTGCCTTGGCGAGCGCGATGAGCTCCTCGGTCTTGGAGTAGCTGGCCGGCGCGTACTCGAGCGCCGTCCACAGGCCGAGGCCGCCCTGCTCCATCAGGGTGTCGACGATCGCCGTCATGTGCGCGAGCTCGGCGGGAGTCGGCGCGCGGTCATCCTTGCCGACGACGGCGAGCCGCACCTGCGTCGCGCCCACGAATGTCGCGATGTTGAGCGCGGAGCCCTGCTTTTCCAGCTGGGCGAAATACCCGTCCAGATCGCGCCAGTCTTCGCGGTAGTGCCACTTCTTCATGGCGTCGGAGTCGTCGAGTACCAGGCGGTCCGTGAGCGGCACGACCGATCCCCCTTCGCCCGTCACCTCCGTGGTGACCCCCTGCGTGATCTTGCTGAACACACGGTTGTCGATCAGGGCGTTGATCTCGGACTGGCCCATCATGTCGATGAATCCTGGAGCCACGACGAGCCCGTGGACATCCACCGTCTCGCGCGCCGCGACGTTGCCCAGGAATCCGACGGCGGCGATGCGATCGCCTCGCACCGCGACGTCGCCGCGGAATCGTGGGTTGCCGCTGCCATCGATGATCCACCCGTTCTTCAAGACCAGGTCGTAAGCGCCCCGCTCATTTCCCGGGGTGCACGCCAGGAGCGCGAGACCGACCACGAGAGCCGACCCTATTTTGCCCATGTTCTCCTCAGCGAATCGGGATAGAGGATCCGTCCTCGGAACATCACCCAGGCAATGCGACGTGTAGCCGCGATGTCCTTCGCGGGATTCGCGTCGAGGACGACGAGATCCGCGACTTTACCTTCGGCGACGCGGCCGAGCGAGTCCGCGCGTAGCAGCTCGGCGCCCTTGCGCGTGGCGGCGGTCACCGCTTCGACCGGGGTCAGGCCCGCCGCGACGAGCAGGCTCATCTCCTCGTGTAAGGAGAGGCCCGGCACGAGCAGCTGGTTCGCCGCGTCCGAGCCCGCGGCGATGAGACCGCCGGCCCGCTTGTACTCACGGACGAACTGGTTCTGGCGGGGGCGCGACCGGCGAAACGCCTGAAAATCCGCGCCGCGCCAGCCGGTGCGGCGGAGCAGGCCCGGCACGTCGCGCACGCTCGTCGCCCCTGCCGGAACGTCTTCCATGCCCGGCCGCAGCAGGAGTGTGGGATTGTCTAGGCGCGACAACATCTCGTGGACCACGAGCGTCGGAACGATCGCGACTCGCGTCGCGGCGAGCGCACGCGCGGTACGGGCCACGGAGGCCGAATCGAGCGTGGCCCAGCCGATCTCTTCCGTGGTCCAGCCCCGCAGGAACTGATCGTGGGCCCGTTCGTACACGGCGGGCGTCGGGCTCGCCGCCTGCACTACGCCGGCCATATGCTCGATGGACGCGACACCCGCTCGAGCGGCTGTGAGCGCATCGATCTTCCCGAGATGCGCCGCGATCGGCAGCCGGAGCGTATTCGCCTCGTCCATGAGCGGCTTGAGCAGGTCCGCGGTGAACTTCGTGTAGATCTTCACGTAGTCCGCCCCAGCGACCGCGCGCTGATCCACCGCCTTGCGCACGTCCGTGGACGTCCGCACGCCGGTGGCCGTGGGATAGGTCGGCGGCACACCGTCGACCATCGCTCCGGACGTGAACGTCCGTGGGCCAAGTATCGAGCCGAGATTGAAATCGTTCTTCAGGGCGATGGAGGAATCGGTGCTCGAGGCGCCGAGATCGCGGACTGTCGTCACGCCCCAGGCGAGGTAGCGCTCCCCGGCCCACCGCTCGACGTGCGCGTGGGCGTCGATCAACCCGGGAATGACGGTCTTGCCGATCAAGCTCATCACCTGCGCACCACGTGGCACTTCGACCTCGTTCACGCGGGCGACGGTTTGAATGTGGCCGCCCTTGATGAGGATCAGGGCGTCCTTCACCGGCTCGCCGCCCGATCCGTCGAGCAGCGTGGCGCCTTCGAGGGCGATCACGCCGTCCCCCGACGGTTTGCAGGCGACCACCCAAAGGACGAAGGCGACGGTCAAACAAAGAATGCGGCGGTCGGTCTCTCTCACTTTGGGTCGCTGGATGTGTGATCGTGGAGGATCTGCCACCGGTCTCCGCGCTTCTGCAGGATGAGCGTGAACGGGCCGCTGGCCGTCACTGACCCGGCGCGCAGCAACTTGAAGCGCGCCGTGCAAAACGCGAAGTCGGCACCGAGCGTTCGTACGCGGACGTCCTCGAACGCGAGCGAATCGCGCGACTTGCCCGGAGCGAAATAGGTCGCCTGGTAATGGTCGTACAACGGCTGCCAGCCGTACTGCACGTGGCCGCCCGACACGTACCCGACGCTCGAGTCTTTTGCATAGTCGCTCATGAAACCGGCGAGGTCACCGCGATTCCAGTCGGCGGCGCTGCGCTCGAGCATCGCGATGATTTCCGCCTGAGGGTTTCCGGTCGGCGGCTTCGCGGGCGGGGCGGAGCAGGCAACAAGAACCGCCGCTACGCACGACGCCCAACGTGAGACACCCATTGCGTCGCCTTTCGGCTGAGGGAGGCTACAAACGTACCGCGGGAGCGCCTTGAGGAGATGGCTCCGAGCCATCCGCACGGCGCTCCCGCGGTGTTACGTCGAGGTGTGCTACCGACGGCGCTTCTTCGCCGCCTTCTTCCGCTTCTTACCGCCCTTCTTTGCCTTCGCCTTCGGCCGGCGCTTCGCGGCCTTCTTCTTCGCCTTGGGTCTGGACGCCTTTTTCTTGGCCGGCTTCGGCCGCGGCGCCCCCATGGGGTCGCCCATCATCGGCGCGGGCGTGGGCGGCGTCGGGGGTGCCGGCGGATACATCGGCTCCATCATCCCGGAGCCAGGCCAGCTGCTCTCCGAAAAGTCGGTGGGCTGGAGCATCGAGTGATCTCTCCTCTGCTGGTTGTCCTTGGGCGTGGCCTATAGCTTACGCCGCGAAAGCTCCCACGCAAGTGCATTGGCGCGCTGCAACCTACGTTCACGGCCTCGCCGTGCATTTCGCGACAAGTTAGCTTGACAACGGCACTTACGACCGCTTACGTTCGCGCCGCTATGACGTCACGCCACGTCATCCTTCTCGCCGCCTGCGTACTCCCGAGCGCGGCGCTGGCTCAAAACGTCGCTGAAGTCCAGGTGGCACCGCCCTCGATCACCATCAAAATCGGAGAACGCAGCGGCCTGCTTGCGACCGCGTTCGACCGCGCGGGCAACGTCATTCCCACCGTGCGCGTGATCTGGTCGTCGAACAACGTCGCGGTCGCCAAGGTCGACAACCAGGGCACGGTGACCGGGGTGGGCGGCGGCGTAGCGATCATCGAAGCGCACGTCGGCGCGCGTAAGGGGCAAGCTGCGGTGCAGGTGGTGGGCAACGCCGCGCCGGCGGCCGGCGCGGCGACGCAGCCTCCGGCAAACACAGCCGCAGGACGCCCGGCCGACGCCGGTGGCGCGCCTCCCGCGACGGGGCCCGATCCCCTCGCCGGCCAACCGGCCGGGACAGGCCCGGCGTCGGTACTCCGCATCGAGCCACCCACGGTCTACCTGCTGCCCTCCGAGAACACGCGAGTGTCTCCGCGCGCGCTCAAGGACGACGGCGCGCCCGCCGCGCCGGTAGCCGTGACCTGGAAGTCCCTTCGGCCGGACATCGCCAGCGTGGACCAGAACGGCGTCATCGTAGCGCTCGCGCCGGGACAGGGCACGGTGCAGGTCACGAGCACGAGCGGGCTCACGGCCACGGCGCCGATCGTCGTCCAACCGAGCGACATCGCGATCCAGGAGGCGGTGCCCGTCGTCATGTCGCCGGGCGACGTGGACACGCTGCGTGTCGTCGTGCCTGCGCAGGGCGGGCGCGTGGTGAGCCCGCTGGCGCTGCAATGGTCCGCCGCCGATCCCGCGGTGGCGCGCGTGAGCCTTACCGGGGTCGTGACCGCGGTGGCTCCGGGTCACACGACGCTCACCGTCTCGGGGCTGCTCCAGTCGAAGACGCTCGACATCGTCGTGCACAAGACGGTCGAGGCGCTCGCCGTGCTCCCGACCTCGAAGAGCGAAGTGCCGCTCCCGATCCAGGGGTCGGCCAAGTTCCAGGTACAGGCGCTGGCCGCCGACAAGAGCGTCGTGACGGAAGCACAGATGCGGTGGACCGTCGGCGACACATCGCTCGCGGCCTTCGATCCGGCGACCGGTGTCCTGACCGGTAAGAAGGCGGGCCGTACGACGCTCGCCGTGAAGGGGCCCGGTCCGGGGCTCGTGGTCACGTGGCAGATCCGCGTGATCGCCGCAGGCCTGAAGCTCTCCGCCGTCCGCGTGGGTGAGCCGCTGGGCCGCCGGTTCACGTTGAAGGCGAGTTTCGCCGACGAAACCGGAGCCCTGATCGGCCCCGCCACCGGCGTCGCATGGGTGTCCGACAACCCGCAGGTGGCCGCCGTGGCCGAAGACGGCACGGTGGCGACCGCCGCATACGGGCACACGCGGGTGACGGCGACGGCGCCCGGCGGGCGGCGCGCGACGGCCGAAGTGTTCGTGCAGGGAGAGATCGTGCTCGCCAGCTCGCGCACCGGTCGGTTCCAGCTGTACGCCGCCGAGCGCTCCAACCTAGCCCAGCTCCGCAAGGTGATGGACGATACCGCCCTCGCCACCGAGCCCGCGTTCTCGCCCGACGGATCGCGTATCGCGTTCACGACGACGCGCGACGGCCAGCCGGAGGTTTACCTCATGGACGCCGATGGGACGAGCATCTCACGGCTCACCAACTCCCCCGGATTGGATGGCGACGCGTCCTTCACGGCCGACGGCCAGGCGGTCGTGTTCCATTCCCAGCGTACCGGGCACCGCCAGATCTTCGTGCAAACGATCACCAGCTCCGACGCCGTCCAACTCACGCAGGAGCCCGCCGACAACTCCGAGCCCAGCACGTCGCCGGACGGGGAGCTGATCGCCTTCGTGTCGAACCGCGAGGGCAATAATCACATCTGGCTCATGGCGAAGGATGGCTCGAACCAGCGCGCGCTGATCAAGGGGCAACAAAGCAAGGAGAGCGCGCCGCATTTCCTGCGCGACGGGACGCTGACGTACCTGGTGGAGCAGAAGGAAAGCGGCCGGACAGTGACGCAGGTCGTCAAGACAGACCTGGCGAGCGGCAAAACGACGCCGCTCTCCGGCACCGACCTCGTGATCAGCGATTTCTCGGTGTCGCCGGGCGGCGATCTCCTCGGCCTCGTCGTCGCGGTGCAGAAGAACGTGTTCCGGGTGTACGTCCAGCCGGTGGGCGCGAATGGGGCGGGTGCGCCTGTGGCCATTCCGACCACCGGCGCCGAGCAGATGGTGACGCCCGCGTTCATGCCCTAGCGGGCGATCTCTCCCCCGTCATGCGCGCCTGGGTGATCCGTGGTACTGGGGGCCTCGAGCGCGTCGAGCTCGCACAGATCCCCGATCCGGCGCCGTTGCGCCCCAGCGAGGTGCGCGTCGCATTGCGAGCGGCGGCACTCAACCATCTCGATCTCCACGTCGTGCGCGGGCTCCCGCACGAGTACCACTTCCCGCACGTCCTCGGCGGGGACGGGGCGGGAGTCGTCGCGGCCGCGGGCTCCGCGGTGCGCTCGGTGAAGACCGGCGACCGGGTGATGATCAATCCTGGAATCCCCGATTACACGTGCGAGTACTGCCGCGCCGGCGAGCACCCGCTGTGTGTCAATTACCAGCTCCTGGGCGAGCATCTGCCTGGCACCCTCGCGGAATCGGTCGTCGTTCCCGAGGCGAATGTCACCGTCATACCCACGTTGCCCAACCCGCTCTCGTGGGCCGAGGCGGCGGCGTTCTCGCTCGTCACGCTCACCGCCTGGCGCATGGTGGTCACCCGCGCGCGCGTTCAGGCGGGCGAAACGGTACTCGTGTGGGGGATCGGCGGAGCTGCGTCGCTCTCGGCGATGCGGATCGCGAAGCTCAAAGGCGCGCGCGTGATCGTCACTTCGTCCTCCGACGTGAAGCTCGAGCACGCGAAGCGGCTCGGCGCTGACGTGACGCTCAATCACCGAACGCAGAAAATCTCTCAAGAGGTCCGCGCGCTCACCGACAAGCGCGGCGCGGACGTTGTGATCGAAAACGTCGGGGAAGCGACATGGGACGAGTCGTTGCGATCGCTGCGGCGAGGCGGGCGGCTGGTGAGCTGCGGCGCGACGACGGGCCCGAAGGTGGGGCTCGACCTGCGCCGGCTCTTCTGGTACCAATGGAGCATCATGGGCTCGACCATGGGCAACCTCGCCGAGTACCAGGAGGTCGTGCGGCTCCTGGGCGCCGGGGAACTGCGGCCGGTCGTGGATCGCGTGTTTCCCTTCACGGAGGCGCGCGCGGCGCTCGAGCGATTGGCTCGGGCGGAGCAGCTGGGGAAGATCGTGGTGGAGATCGCACTGTGAGGCGCGTCCCGGGGCTGCTGATCCTCCTGGCGGCTGCGGGTTGCGCAGGACGCTGGTTGAGCGTCGATCAGCCGATTCTTCCGTTGCCTAATCGACCACCGCGAGATTATCGCGTCGTGCTACGGAACGACTCAGTGTGGGTGCTGCATGATGCCGTGGTTCGCAATGACAGCCTGGTGGAGGTGGCGCGGCCCGCGCCGCGGGGCGTCGATCTCGCGGACGTGGTACGGGTGGAGTCGTGGCAGCCCGGTGGCGAGCGGATCACTGGCGGCGTCGTGTTGGGTATTGTGGCGGTCGTCGCAGCGTTGATTACCGCGATCGGTCTCGCTGTAGCGGACTGATCGCACCGGGGCGCGGCGGCGCCATCGTGAAACGCGCTTCGCTTCGCTGATCCCGCTTCGCTCGACGCGCCCCAGGACAGCGCCGGCCGCCCCTCCGGTCAGCCCACGTTCGCACGGTACCGTCAACCGACCATCAACGCGGTTCCGTAAGTGGAGCCCAGCGACCCGTTTAGCCTGCCCGGCCGCGTTGCCTTTCACTGTGTAAGTGATTATTTTTTAGCAACTTAGGCCGCCCGCGGCCTCCCGAAAACCCGACACCCGACACCTGCCTACTTCATGACCGGACCGAACGCCCGCGAACGCATTCTGCCACGCCTCATCGAAGACGAGATGAGGGAGTCGTTCCTCGACTACTCGATGAGCGTGATCGTGCAGCGGGCGCTGCCCGACGTGCGCGACGGCTTGAAGCCCGTGCACCGCCGGATCCTGTACGCGATGCACGAGCTCGGCCTCGTGCCGGGCCGGCCGTACAAGAAGAGCGCGACGGTCGTCGGGGACGTGCTCGGCAAGTACCACCCGCATGGCGACGTGGCGGTCTACGACTCGCTGGTGCGCATGGTGCAGGCCTTCTCGCTGCGCTACCCGCTCGTGGACGGGCAGGGGAATTTCGGATCGGTGGACGGGGACCCGCCGGCCGCCTACCGCTACACCGAAGCCCGCCTCACGCGCATCGCGATGACGATGCTCGAGGACATCGACAAGAACACCGTCGATTTCGTTCCGAACTTCGACGATCGGCTGCAGGAGCCGACCGTGCTGCCGGCGCGGCTCCCCAACCTCATCGTGAACGGCACGTCGGGCATCGCGGTCGGGATGGCGACCAACATCCCGCCGCATAACCTCGCCGAGACGGTCGAGGCCATCAATCACTTGGTGGACCACCCCACCGCGACCATCAAGGATCTGCGGAAGTTCATCAAGGGCCCGGATTTCCCGACGGGCGCGATCATCTATGGGCGCGAGGGCATCAAGGAGTGCTACGAGAAGGGGCGCGGCCGGATGGTGCTCCGCGCGCGCGCGGTGGTGGAGGAGAAGGAATCGACCGGCAAGCAGCAGATCGTCGTCACCGAGATCCCCTATCAGGTGAACAAGGCGAATCTCATCGCGCAGATCGCCGAGCTCGCCACCGACAAGAAGATCGACGGCATCGCGGACATCCAGGACTACTCGGACCGCGAAGGGATGCGCGTCGTCATCGACCTGAAGCGCGACGCCGTTCCCGCCGTCGTGCTGAACCAGCTGTACAAGCACTCGCAGATGCAGACCACCTTCGGCGCGATCATGCTCGCCCTCTTCGACGGCGCGCCGAAGGAGATGAACCTGAAGGAGCTGCTCGAGCACTTCATCGAGCATCGCCACACCGTCATCGTCCGCCGGACCGAGTTCGAGCTGAAGCGCGCGCAGGACCGGGAGCACATCCTCGAAGGCTTGAAGATCGCCGTCGACAACATCGACGAGGTCATCCGGATCATCAAGAAGGCGAAGGACACGCCCACCGCCGACGCGGCGCTGCGCAAGCGGTTCAAGCTGTCCGAGAAGCAGTCGGCCGAAATCCTCAACATGCGGCTCGCCCGGCTCACCGCCCTCGAGATCACCAAGCTCGAGGAGGAGCTGAAGGAGGTCCGCAAGTTCATCAAGGAATGCAAGGAGATCCTCGCCTCCAAGCCGCGCCGCCTGAAGATCCTGAAGGAAGAGCTCTCGGAGCTCGCCCACGGCTTCGGCGACGAGCGGCGTACGGAAATCGTGGCCGATCAGGGCGAGTTCTCAATCGAGGACCTGATCGCGGAAGAAGACATGGTGATCACCGTGTCCCACGCGGGCTACATCAAGCGGCTGCCGGTCTCGGCCTACCGGCGGCAGCGGCGCGGAGGGCGCGGCGTTATCTCCGCGCATACCAAGGAAGACGACTGGGTCGAACACCTTTTCATCGCCTCGACCCACGACTACGTGATGTTCTTCACCCAGCAGGGGCAGTGCTACTGGCTGAAGGTGCACGAGGTCCCGCAGGCGGCGCGGGCCGCGCGTGGCAAGCCGATCATCTCCTGCATCGCCATGAAGCAGGACGAACGCCTCGCCTCGCTCGTGCCGGTGCGTGAGTTCTCGGAGGACCAGTACCTGCTATTCGCCACGAAGCAGGGCGTGGTCAAGAAGACCCGTCTCTCGGAGTTCGGCAATCCCCGTTCGGTCGGGATCCGGGCGATCAATATCGAGAAGGGCGACGAGCTCATCGACGTCCAGGTGACGGACGGCAAGAACGACATCGTGCTCGCCACGCACCACGGCATGAGCATCCGGTTCCACGAGAAGGACGTGCGCGACATGGGACGCACGGCGACCGGCGTGAAAGGGATCGAGCTCGACAAGAAGGACCAGGTGATCGACATGGTGGTCGTGCGCCGCAAGTCCACGCTGCTCACGGTCACCGAGAAGGGCATGGGGAAGCGCTCCGAGCTGGACGAATACCGGGTGCAGCACCGCGGCGGCCGAGGCATCATCACCTTGAAGCGTGCGGACAAGACCGGCGACATCGTCGCGCTCAAGGAAGTGCTGCCCGACGACGAGCTCATGATGATCACCAAAAAGGGCATCATGATCAGGGTGCCGGTCGAAGGGATCCGGATCTCGGGCCGGAACACCCAGGGCGTGAAGATCATGAACCTGACCGCAGGCGACCTGGTGGTGGACGTGGCCCGCGTAGTGAAGGAAGATGAGGCGGAAAACGGGGACGGCGAGGACGAGGACGGAGACGAGGGTGCGAAAAAGCCTGCGGCCAAGCCGAAGGCGAGCGCCAAGCCCAAGGCCGGCGCCAAGAAGAAAAAGTAGCGTGGTCAGCGCACAGGACGTGCGGGAAGCCGCCGCGGGGCTCGCCGGCGTGGCGGTACGCACGCCCCTCCGCTTCGTCGACCAGCTGAACGCCTACCTGAAGCTCGAGAGCATGCAGCCGATGGGCGCGTTCAAGCTGCGGGGGGCCTACAACGCGATCAGACAACTGTCGCAAGCCGCCAGGCGCCAGGGTGTCATCACGTACTCGAGCGGCAACCATGGGCAGGCCGTCGCGTACGCGGCACAGTTGGTGGGCCTGCGGGCGGTAATCGTGATGCCCGAGACGGCGCCGCCGGTGAAGGTCGCCGGGGTGAAGAAATGGGGTGGCGAGGTGGTGTTCGCGGGGCGCACGTCGGAAGATCGTCAGCACAAGGCCGAGGAGATCGCGGCGCAGGAAGGCCTCGCGATCGTCCCGCCGTTCGATCACCCTGATATCATCGCGGGTCAGGCAACCGTCGGACTCGAGATCGCCGAGCAGCTGCCGGACGTGCGGACAGTGGTCGTTCCGGTCGGCGGCGGCGGCCTCATCGCGGGCGTCGTGACCGGCCTCGCGGCGGCGAACAGCCAAGCCTCCGTCTGGGGCGTGGAGCCCAGCGGGGCGCCCAAGCTCAAGCGCTCGCTCGAGGCCGGGCATCCGGTGCGGCTCGATCGTACCGCGAGTCTCGCCGATGGGCTGATCACGCTCAGCGTGGGCGCCATTCCGTTCGCGCAGCTCGTGGCGGAGCGCGACCGGGTGAAAGGCGTGGCGCTCGTGGAGGATGACGCGCTCCGGGAGGCGGTGCAGTTTCTCTGGCGCGAATGCCAGCTGACGGTCGAGCCGTCCGGCGCCGCTACCACGGCGGCGGTGCGCTCGGGCGCACTTCACCCCGTTCCCCCTACGGTGCTGGTGGTGAGCGGCGGCAACGTCGACCCCGCGCTGCTCGAGGACTGAGAGACGATGGCCACCCCCGAGTCCGGCCTCGCAAAGATCCTCGTCGCCGACGACGACCAGTCGCTCGTCCGCACCCTGAGCTGGATCCTCAAGGAAAACGGCTACGAGGTGGTCACCGCGCCCGGCGGCGAAGGCCTGATCGGGAAGCTCGAGGAGGAGCGGCCCAATTTGCTGCTGCTCGACATCATGATGCCGAAGGTCGACGGGCTGCAGCTGCTCGCCAAAATGAAGTCGGACGAGCGATTCCGAGACGTGCCGGTCCTGATGATCTCGTCGATGCCCCCCGAGGAAGCGACCGTCAAAGCGCTCGGCCTGGGTGCCGCCGATTTCATCTCCAAGCCGTTCCGGGTCCGCGAGCTCCTGGCGCGCGTCAAGGCGCACATCCGCTCCGCGCAGGAGCTGGCCCGCGCGCGCGACGAGGCGCAGAGCCGCGCCGCCATCGTCGACATCCTGCACGAGGTGACGGATTCACTCAAGCCGGACGAGATCTATCACATCCTGGTGCGGCGCGTCGCGCGGGTGCTGCAGATCTCGAAATGCTCCATGGTGCTCGCCAAGCCAGGCGACCAGCTCGGTGTGGTGGTGGCGGCGTACGAGAACCCGATGCTCCGAAACCTGCAGATCGAGCTGGCGCGCTACCCGGAGATCCAGCGCGCCATCACGACGGGCCGATCGGTGCTGGTCGAGGACGTGGCCTCCGATCCCCTGTACCACGACGAACGCTTGCGGTGGCAGCGCGAGCAGATCTCCGTGCCCACCCGCTCCGCCGTGGCGTTGCCCTTCTCCATGAAGGACCAGCAGCTCGGCGTGTTCTTCCTCCGCACCACGGGGGAGGATCCGCCGCTCACGCGGGCCGACGCGCAGTTCTCCGAGACGGTGATTCGGACCGCCGTGGCGGCGATCGAGAAGGCGTACGACTTCGAGACCGCGGTGTCGGACAAGAAGCGTCTCGAGAAGCTGGCCGCGACCGACGCCCTCACCGGCTGCCTGAATCGTCGCGCGCTGTCGGAGGAGCTCGAAGCGGAGCTCGACCGCGCCCGGCGCTACAACCTGGCGCTCACGATCCTGCTCGCCGACATCGATCGCTTCAAGCTAGTGAACGACACGCGGGGCCACATCGCCGGGGACTCCGTGCTGCGCCAGGTGGGGGAGATCCTGCGGCGCGAAGCGCGCTCGGTGGACCTCGTCGCCCGCTACGGCGGCGAAGAGTTCGTCGTCGTGATGCCCGAGACGGCCCTCCACGGGTCCGCCATTTTCGCCGAGCGGCTTCGCCGTCGCGTCATGCGCCACGACTTCGCCGATCCGGGTGAAGATCCCCTCAATCTGACGATCTCGATCGGGCTCGCGTCCTTCCCCGACGACCGGGTCAGCGGCGCCGACAGCTTCGTGGCACTGGCCGACCAGGCCCTCTATCGCGCGAAGAACGAAGGCCGCAACTTGGTTCGGCAATGAGCGAGCGCCGTTGTCCCAAGTGTGGATCGGTGTATGGCGACACCGCCCGGTTCTGTCCCCGCGACGGCAGCATGCTCATGGAAGTCCAGGCCCGGCCGGCTCCACCGGCCTCACCCGCCGCCTCCGGCGGCGGTACTGCAGTCCGCACGCCGTCGAAGGCGAAGCCCGGACTCGACCGCGCCTCTTCGCTCTCCGGCCAGGTGCTCGATTCCCGCTACCAGGTGCAAAAGAAGCTCGGGGAGGGCGGGATGTCGTACGTCTATCTCGCCCGCGAGGTGGCGACCGGGCACGACGTGGCGATCAAGGTGCTGTCCCCAAAGCTCGCGACCGACCGGAGCTCCGTGGAGCGCCTGCGCCGCGAGGCGGGGTTGGCCATGCGCCTCGAGCATCCCAATGTGTGCCGCATCCTCCGCCTGGGAGAATCCGAGGACGGGCTGATCTACCTCGTCATGCCCTTTCTCAATGGAGAGCTCTTGTCCGACCGCGAGGTGCGCGGCGGCCCGATGGCGGTCGAAATCGGCGTGCCCGTCCTGCAGCAGGTCTGCGCCGGCCTGCACCACGCCCACGAGCTGCAGATCGTTCACCGCGACTTGAAGCCGGAAAACATCATGGTCGTGGCCGAGGACGGCGGCTCCGAGCGGGCCGTGGTGATGGACTTCGGTCTAGCCAAGGAGCGTCGAGCGGAGGGGCAGCTCGCGAAGCTCACGGCCACCGGCATCATCCTCGGGACGCCCGAATTCATGAGCCCGGAGCAGATCCGCGGCAAGCAGCTCGACGCGCGCTCCGACATTTATGCGCTCGGGATCGTCGCGTTCGAGATGTTCACCGGGAAGCTGCCGTTCCAGGGGCGCAACGCGCAGGAGATGATGATCGCCAGGCTCCGCGGCCAGCCGCTGAAGCTGCGGCAGCTCCGCGCTGACGCGCCCGAGCCGCTGGAGAAGGCATTGGCGCGGGCGATGGAGTCGAATCCCGACAACCGCTACGATACGGCGCTCGATTTCGCCGCCGCGTTGGCGGGTGTCGCGGGCGGTAAGGGAGGCGCTTCAGGTGAAGGCGGCTTCCTCTCGAAGATCAAGGAGCGGTTGAAATAAGACGCTTTCCCGCGTTCGATCCGCCCGAGTACGTCGACTGGCACCCCGATCCCGCGCTCGTCCGGGCGTTTCGCGCGACGCTCGAGCGTGACGCCGCGCGCGCGGCCGTCGTCTCGCGCCTCGCGGAGGCCACCAAGCTCGCCCTCTACGCCGGCCTCCTGCGCGCCCGCCTCCACGACATCCAGCTCAAGCGCTGGGTACGCACCGGCGTGATCTCGAAGGCTTGGCTGGGCACGGGGGAGGAGGCCACGACCGTCGGACCGGTCCACGCGCTCGAGCGAGGGCGCGACATCGTGGCGCCCATGATCCGCAACGCGGCCGCGTGCTGCGAGCTGGGCCTCCCGGTCGCCGATATGCTGCGGGCCTACCTCGGCAGCGACGATTCTCCGTCGCGCGGCCGGGACCTCCACGTCGGCGCCTGGGCCCAGGGCGTGCTGCAGCCGATCTCGCACGTCGGGGACATGGTCCCGGTGATCGCGGGCATCGGCCTGACGTTCAAGCTGCGGGCGGAGCCCCGTGTCGCCCTCACGTGGGTGGGGGACGGATCCACCAAGACGGCGGCCGCGCACGAGGGCACGAACTTCGCCGCCGTTCAGAGGCTGCCCGTGATCTTCATCGTGCAAAACAATCAGGTCGCGCTCGGCACGCGATTGGAGCAGCATCACCTGGCTCACGACTTTCACGACTGGGCGGCGAGCTACGGGATCACCGGAGGAGCGGGCGCGTTCGACGGCAACAACGTGCTCGATGCCTACGCGGCCACCAAGCTCGCCGCGGATCGCTGCCGCCGCGGCGAAGGGCCGGCCTTACTCGTCGCCGAGACGTTCCGGATGGGAGGGCACGCGACGCACGACGAGCGGGAGGCGCGCGAGACCTTTCCTGACGACCTGTTCAAGACGTGGGGGAAGCGCGACCCGATCGGGCTGTACGAGGAGTACCTCAAGGAGGACGGCGTCGGCGAATCACGGCTTGAGGAGATCGAGGCGACGGTGACGGCCGAGGTCGATCGCTCGGCCGAAGAGGCGGTGCGGAGTCGTGACCGGATGCCCGCCGGGCAGTCGGCGCTCGACGGCGTGTACGCCAACAACTCACGTGCGCATTCGAGGGTGAGCTCATGAACGTGAAGATTGCGAGCGCGGTGATTCTGCTTTCCGTCGTTCCGTCATTCCGTCGTTCCGTCGACGTTCACGCGGAATACGTAAAGTTTCTCTCGGGCAAGGATACGATTACCGCGTACCTCTCCTATCCGGAGCGCAAGGATCGCGCGCCAGCCGTAGTGGTGATCCACGAGATTTTCGGCATGTCGGACTTCGTGCGGCAGACCACGGAGCAGCTCGCCCGGGACGGGTTCGTCGGTATCGCGCCGGACCTCCTGTCGCGGCGGGGCGGCACGCCCGCCTCGACGGACGACGCGCGCAAACTCATCGCCTCGCTCAACGCCGACACGGTCACCCGAGATCTCGACGCGACGGTGGCGTACGTGAAGCACCTCAAGGCCGTACGCCCCGACCGCGTTGGCGTGATCGGCTTCTGCTGGGGTGGCGGGCAGAGCTTCCGCTACGCGACGAACAACCCGTCGCTTCGCGCGTTCGTGGTCTGCTACGGCCAGGGTCCGGATGCGATGGCGATCGCGCGCATTCGCGCGGCCGGTCTCGGCGTCTACGCGGAGAACGACGCCCGCATCGACGCGGGTCTATCGGACGTCGAGGCCGCCGTCCGAACTTATCACAAGAAGTACCGCTACGATGTCTATCCCGGAGTGGGCCACGGGTTCTTGCGGACGCGCGAAAAGCCGGAAGTGGCGGATAGTGCGTGGAAGGCAGTGACGGCGTTCTTTAGGGCAACTCTGGAGCACTAGGCGGCAGGGCGGCAGGGCGGCACGCGATTCACTTGCCGCCGTGCCGCCTATTGCCGCCCTTTTAAGTATTCTCTCGCCCGCGCGAGCGCCGCATCATTCCCCGCGAGCAGGTTGTTTACCGTCCGTGCGACGAGGATGTCGGGCTTGATCCCGATGCCGGCGAACTCGGTGCCATCGGGAGCCTGGTGGCGCGCTACGGAAAACTGGATGCCCCAACTCTTCGGCAGCGCGAAGGGCGCGACGTCGCCCGGGCTCCCCGCGGTAGGCTCGCCGATGATCACGCCGCGGCCCGCCGCCCGGAACGCTGCGACCAGGTCTTCCGCCGCGCCCGACGTCCCGCTCGATATCAGCACCGCGATGGGGCCGCCGTACGCGGGTCGCTCGGTGCGAGGCGCAACCGTTCCGTAGTCCAGGCCGTACCACGTAAAGGCCGAGTCGGCGAGGTTCCACGCACGGAACCCCGCCCGGTATTCGGGTGTTTTCCAGCGCACCGTAGGGAAGGGATGGTCCGACAGACGCGCCAGGATCTGGTAAGCGAATTCGGTCTTGCCAGCAGCGGCACGACGGAGATCGAGCACCATCGCCTGCACCCGCCCGAAATCCGGAAAGGCCAGGTCGAGCTGGTGTACCGCGTCGGCGTCCGCGAACGACGCGATGTGCACGACGGCGATCCCGCCGGGCAGTGTATCCGTGGCGAACGGCGGCGGGTCGAGCGGCCAGCGATCGTTGAGAGACAGGCTGCGCGTCACGCTCAGCCCACGCGGCTCGCCGCCCGGCAGGCGAACGAGCAGATGGAGCGATGTGCCCTTCTCACCCTCGAGCATCCAGGCCACGGCCCGGAGCCAGCGATCCATCGGAGTGGCCCCGGAGGTCTCGGGCAGCACCGAGTCCCGAATCCACGTTTCCGCGGGGATTCCCTGGACGGCGATGATCTCGGAGAGCCGGTCGGGCCGGGCGACGCGCATCTCGTCGTTCTCCGCGTAGTCGACGATGAACGGCCGTCGCTCGACGCTCTCGAGCAGCAGCGGCGGGCGCGCGATGCGCGATCGCAGGTGCGGCGGGGCGATGACGGCGGCCTGGCCGTCGGTAAGCAGGGCCAAGAGACGCCGCAGCCGGCGGTAGAACAGCAGATCGGACTGCGGCTCGGTGGCGAGCCTCAGGTTCGCCGCGAGCGCCGAATCCCAGTCCGCGCGGACGCGGTCCCAGTACGTGTAGTTGTAGCGCGCCTCGGCCCAGACGGTGGAGACCGCCACGGCGCGCTCAGTGGCGCTGAGCTGCTGGCCGGCCAGCGCGTGCGGCAGCAGCGCGGCCGCGGGCAGCCATGAGAGGAGCCTTGACCGAGTGGGGACGGCCACGCGGCTAATCTATCTGCTTCTGTTCCTTGCGCCCCAGGTGCTGATCTATCTGTACCTGCGGGAGCGGCTGCCGGACCCCGCTCGACCGGCTCGGGCGCGGTTTGTCCGACGCGCCTTGGCCGTGGTCTTCAGCACGCTCAACATCCCCTGGCTCGTGGTCGGCGCCCGCGTCCTGTTCGGGGGAAGCATGTGGAGCATCGGGCGCATCCCCTTTACCGGTCCGTGGATCGCGTGGCAGTTGTTGGGATGGATTTACTGCGCGCTGGTAACCGTCTACCTCATGTTGAAACTGATCGTCTGGGGGAGCAGGGAGCTGGGAGCCGTACTCTCCCGGCGCCAGCGGACGCCATCATCCGGGGCGGACCCGCTCCCCGCTCCCCGCTCCCTGCTCTCTCGCCGCCGCTTTCTCGCCCGCGCCACCTACGCCTACGCCGCCGCCGGCACCGCCCTTTCAGCGCACGGCATCTGGAGCGCCTACCGGCTCCCCGCGGTCACTCGCCGCACGCTCTGGTTCCCCGACCTCCCTCCCGGATTGGACGGCCTCCGGCTGCTCCACATTTCCGACTTGCACGCCGGCATCCATCTCGGTGAAGACGTGATGCAGGAGATCGTCGCGCAGGTGAATGCCCTGCGGCCGGAGCTGATCGTCCAGACCGGAGATATGATCGACATTTCGCGCGACTTCATTCCGCCCTACGTGCGCGCGTTCCGCGACCTCTCCGCGCCGCTCGGCGTGGTGACGGTGCTGGGCAATCACGATCGCTATACGGGGGAGACGGAGGTGATTCAGGCGTGCCGCGACGCGGGACAGGTCTTCGTTCAAAACGGTTGCCACGTGGTCGAACGCAACGGCGCCGCGCTCGCGCTCTTGGGAATCGACGATCCCCGGAACTGGAAGTTCGACGATCCACAGCCGGCGGACGTGGACGCGGCGCTGCGGGCGGCGCCGTCCGCCACCCAGGCGTTCCGGGTGCTGCTCGCCCACCGCCCCGGCGCCTGGGACGCCGCCACGGCGCGCGGCATCCCGCTCACGCTGGCGGGGCACATCCACGGTGGCCAGTTCTATCTGCCGCTGATCGGCTGGTCGGCCGGGCGCATGATCACGAAATACGTCATGGGACACTTCCAGCGCGGGGGGAGCCAGCTGTACGTGAGCCGCGGGATCGGTGTGGTGGGCGTGCCGATTCGAGTGTTCACGCCGCCCGAGATAGAGCTCTTCGAACTGCGGCGGTCGGGCGGACAGGCGGTCGGGCGGTCAGGAGACGGTTGACGAGGTCGGGGTCTCGCGGAGCGACTGCGTCTTTTTGTCGCGAAGCGAGACCCCGGCCGACTCAACCGCGGGCCGCAATGGCGTCCCAGGCTCCGTCGAGCGCCAGCGTGATTCCCGCATGCCCCTCGCCCCACTCCCTGGCGGAAACGTGATCGATCGCCAGGGTCACCACGGTGAGCCACACGCCAGCCCACACCTCGGCCGCGCCGGGCTTCACCGACCCGTCGGCCTTCCCCTGCGCGACCAGGCTTTCGAGGCTCAGCCGAAAGTCGCGCCCGGCCTTCCGGCTCTCCTCGTCCAGCAGATTGTCGTGGCGCTGCACGAAAAACAGCCGCGCAACGGCTGGCTCGCGCGCAGCCCCAGCGACGAGCTCCCGGGCGAGCTCGGCGAGCTTCTGGCGGGGCCCAACCTTTAGCGCATCGGCGTCCCGCACGAGCTTGGTGGCCCAGCGGGCCGCGGCTCGGTACAGCTCGTTGAAGAAGTGCTGCTTACCGGTGAAATGCCGGTACATGGTCCCTTCGGCGACACCGGCCTTCTTGGCGATGAGCGGTGTGGTGGTTTCGTGGTAGCCCTGCGCCGTGAACAGTTCGAGCGCGGCGCGGACCAGACGCTCCCGGGTGAGATCGGCCTGGGCCATCGGGCGCGAATCTAATGCGTCGGCCGGTGAGGATGTGCTCCAGCCGGGGCCCCGCGAAGCGACCGCGTCTTTTTGTCGCGGAGCGGGGCTCCGGCTGGAGCACATAAGGGTTCCGTCGGCTGTCAGTCCCCGCTAGGTTTCCCGCCGCTCTGTTTGCCCGCGATTTCCATCCGGAGGCCATTCCGCAATGCGCATGCTGGTGTTGGGGGCCGGACTTCAAGGGTCGGCCTGCGCCTATGATCTGCTGCAACAGCCCGGCGTTGCCCACGTCACAATCGCGGACCTGAAACCAGAGCGCGTCGCCGGCTTTCTCAAGGCGTTCGTCGGGAAGCGGCTGACCCTCCTCAAGCTGGACGTGCAGGATGGCGCCGCACTGCGGGCGGCGATGGCCGGTCACGACGCGGTACAGAACGCGGCCCCGTACTACTTCAACCTCGACGTGTCCCGTGCCGCCGTGGAAGCCGGCATACACTGTGCGGACCTGGGCGGCAACACGGAGATCGTGTTCCAGCAGAAGAAGCTCGACGAGGACGCGACGCGACGCGGCGTGTCCGTGATCCCCGACTGCGGGCTCGCCCCCGGGATGGTGAACATCCTGGCGTCCGAAGGCATCCGGCGCGTGGGGGACGCCGAGGCGGTGAAGATCTACGTCGGCGGGCTCCCGCAGCATCCCGAGCCCCCACTCAATTACCAGATCGTCTACTCGCTCGAGGGGGCGCTGGACTACTACACGACCCCCTCGTGGGTTCTGCGAGAGGGCAAGCCGGCCCGCGTGGACGCGTTGTCCGAGCTCGAGGCGGTCACGTTCCCTCCGCCGGTAGGCGAGCTCGAGGCGTTCCATACCGGCGGGGGCATCTCGACTTTGCCTTGGGCGTACGAGGGCAAGGTGCGCACCATGGAGTACAAGACGCTCCGCTACCCCGGCCACATCGCGATCATGCGCCCGATCCGCGAGCTCGGGCTCCTGGACTCGAAGCCGATAAAAGTGAAGGGGAAGGAGATCGTGCCGCGCGACGCGTTCATCGCGGCCGTGTCACCCAAGCTCACGAAGCCCGAAGGGCGCGATCTCGTGGCGCTCCGCGTGGAGGTGCGTGGCAAGAACGGCAAACGGGTCGCCTGGCAGTTGCTCGATTATGCGGACGAGGCGCGCGGCATCAGCGCGATGATGCGGACGACGGGCTACTCGCTCGCGATCACCGGAATGATGCAGGTGGACGGCCGGATCACGATGAAGGGTGTGCGCACGCCGGACGAAGCGGTGCCGTTTGGCGACTACGTGAGCGAGCTGGCGAAGCGCGGTGTGGAGATCCGGGAGCTAGCGTGAGCCGGGTGGGGCTCCCGACGCGACAAAAATACGCAGTCGCTCTGGGAGCCCCACCCGGCTCACCTCGCGCTCAGTAGCTCCAACTACTCCCGAACAGAAACTGGCCACCCTCGCTCGAGTGGCCGTAGCCCATCACGAGCAATGAATTGCGGAGCAGGCGGAGGGCGACCTCGCCCCCGCCGCTTCGGTGCAGGTCGGTGGTCGTGAGGCGTACCGCCTCACCAGGTCCGAACACGCGCCCAGCATCGTAGAACGCCACCAACTTCAGCTCCACCGCGTCGCCCACCGCGAACACCGCGTAGCGGGCTTCCAAACCGCCGAGCAGTTTGCCGCGTCCCGTGAAGCGTCCGTCGTAGAACGCGCGCAGCGAGTAGTAGCCGCCCACGGCGACGAAGGGTCGTTCGCTCGATTCCATCTCCTGTTGCACCGCGACCGGCGTATTGCCGCCCATTCCCTCGGCGGCCAGTCGTCCCGCGAGCACGAGCCGCCGGACCGGGCGCACTTGCAGCCGTGCGTCGCCCGTCATGCGGGTGTAGCCTGTGCCGCTCGCGAACAACGCCTCCACGAAGATGCCCGCATGCGGATCGACCTCGCTCTCTCGCGTGTCCAGGACGACCCCCACCCGCGCGACCTTGTCCGTAAAGGGCACGGTGGCCGGGTCCACCCTCCCCGCCGCCAGGTCCGACCGGAATACCGACGGGCCAGGCAGTGTCCGAAAGTCGGTCCGGGTGACCGAGCCCCCCACCAGCACCCGGAGCGGTCCAACAACCCGGCGCTGCGCCGTTGCCCGGGCGAACAAGCGCTTGCGACTCACGCGGTAGAAGTACGTTCCCACGGTGTTGACGCTGTCGACCGAATATCTGGTGTCGTTCCCCAGGCCGTAATAGCCGAGCCGGTTGTCGCGCCGGATACCCACCGTCAACGCGGCGCGCCACCCGTCCCACCAGGCGGGCGCTCGGGCGTCCGCGACGAAGCCGAAACTACCCTGGGTGCTGCCGCCGGCGTCCAAGTTCAGCGAGGCGCGCTCGGGCTCCGGGCGCTCGACAAAGCCGAGCGGGCTGTAGCGCCCGTAGTGGAGCGCTCCCACCAGGCCGTCGGACGGCGTATAGGCGAGGTACGGGTAGAAATTGGCGCGCCAGTAGCGTTGTGCCGCGAGCGCCGGAGAGACCGTTGCGGCGAGCGCGAGGGCGAGGCGAACGAAGCGCAGCTCCACGCGCCGGCTCCCGGAGGAAGTGAGTGCGTACGTTTATGGTCGCGGCGCGCGCTGTCAACTTGCTCCCCTCGCACGCCCACCCTAACCTTCCGCCGTGGACTTCGCGGATCCGCCGAGCCTGCGCGGGGTGATGCGCGGGATCCTGGGTGCGGCCCTGGCGCTCGGCTGCGTGGCGCTTGTGGCGGTCTCGATCAGTACCCGGCACATCGAATGGCGGCTCGTGTCGCTGGTCCTGACCCTGTGGGCGGCGTGGAGCTTCTTCGACGGCCTGTTCGGAACCCTGCTTGAGCCCCTCGGCCGCTTCATGAGCAATGCGCTCACGGGCGGCGCCATGCCGGGTGGGACGACCATTACGATCGACCAGGAGACCGAAATGCTCGAGCACCTGGTCCACAGCGATCCCCCACCGCCGCCCCATCGGGTGGTGCTCGCCGGCATCCGGCTCGCCGAGATCTATCGAACGCACCAGCGCGACCCCGCGAAGGCGGAGGCGCTTATCGACCGCTTGCTCGAACGCTACCCGGAGGCACCAGAGCTCCAGTATGTCCGTCCCCGTTGAGCTCTCCCTCGTGGTGCCGGTGTACAACGAGCGCGAGAGCCTGCCGCCCCTGGTCGAGGAGATCACCCGGGCGCTGGCGGGACGCCGATACGAGATCGTTGCGGTGGACGATGGATCGACGGACGGATCGCTCGACGTGCTCAAGGCGCTCAAGTCGCGCCACCCCGAGCTGCACATCGTGTCGTTCGCGTCCAACGCGGGGCAGACGGCCGCGTTCGCGGCCGGGTTCGAGGCCGCGCGGGGCCGTGTCATCGTCACGCTCGACGCCGACCTCCAAAACGACCCGGCCGACATCCCGGCCGTGGTCGCCGAGCTGGAGCGCAGCGGCGCCGCCGCCGTCGCGGGGTACCGCGTGAACCGGCAGGACAGCGGATGGAAGCGGTTGCAGAGCAGCATCGCGAACGGCGTGCGCAACCGGTTGAACCGCGAGTCGATCCGCGACACGGGCTGCTCGCTCAAGGCGTTCCGCGCCGACGCGGTGCGAGCGCTGCCTCTGTTCAACGGCATGCATCGCTTTCTGCCCACCCTCGTACGCCTACGGGGGGGGACCGTGGCCGAGGTGCCGGTGCGGCACCGGCCCCGGCGGTTCGGGCGCACGAAGTATGGGATGTGGAACCGCGCGTTTCGCGCCCTGGCGGACGCACTGGCCGTGCGGTGGATGCAGCGCCGGGCGTTACGCTACCGCGTACGAGAGGAGGTGCCCTGATGCATCCAGACTGGGTACGTCAGATCGACCTGGAGCTGGACGGTGAGCTGAGCCTCCAGGAGCGCGCGGCGCTGGCGCGCCATCTCGCGTCATGCCGGCACTGCGCCGAGGCGCGTGTCAGCCACCTCGAGATGCGGGTGGCGTTCGCCCGTTCGGCCGGCGACCCACACGCGCGCACGGTGCCCCGCCCGAGGATCCGCGGGCGCACGCTCGCGTTCTGGATGACGACGAGCCTGCTCGCGGGCGCGGCGGCGGGTTGGTTTGGACATGTCCGTTGGGGCGGTCCGGGACCCGACTCGCTCGAGGCCACGCGTGCGATTTTCGTGGCGCAGTAGCCTGGCGCTTGCGGCAGCCGGTGTGGGCGTGGGACCGAGCCCGCCGGGCCCCCCGGCCCCCCCCGCCCCCACCCGGGCGCAGACACCGAACTACCGTGTGACGTATCACCTGCGCGTGGTCGAGCGCGCGGCGGTCGATACGGCCGTGCTGGCGACCGCGGTCGTGAGCGGGCCGCCGGAGACCGACCTGCGTTTGTCGCTCCGGACCGACCGGACCGAGCTCGACGGCTTGCTCGGAACGCTCCCGGACATCGATACGGTGAACGTCGCGGGCATGTTCTTCGCCCGGCGGGCGGCTGGTCGCTCGCGGCGGGGCCTTCCGTTGTGGGAAGAGGACACCTACCGGCGGTGGACCCGTATCCCGTGGGGAGGCACCGCCCGGCTCTATCCCTTCGGGCCCGAGAGTGTGAACCAGCGGCGCGCCGTCTGGATGGAGGTCACGCTCACGCGTGAGTTCGCCGCGGGGGAAACGCGCGCGAGCGAAGAGGTGACCATCGTGGACAGCACCATCGCCTTCGAGGCGCGGGCGGTGGTCCCGCCGCGGAGGGTTACGGTTCGCATGAGCCTGGTGCGGGGCGACACCGCCTCGACCGTGCGAGTGGTGGATCTCGTTCCCGAAACCACGGGTCGGCGGGTCCGGTTCACGCTCGGCGGCGAGACGTTCGACTTCGATGTGACGTTGGAGCGCCCCGACCCTCCCCGCACGGGCCGCGACAGCGCCCTGGCGGTGGGCGTCGACATGGTCTGCCTGCGCCTGGTCGTCCCCGGGTCCGCCGAGCCGGCTCGGCTTCGGTGCGGCCGGCCCGACAACATCGCCCGCCGCGTCGCCCTCACGGGCGGGGACACGCTCGTCGCCACGTTCGCCTGGCCCGCCGTGCGCTGAGCGGTATTATCCAGCGATGCCGCGGAGGCCCCGCCTCGATCCCGCGATTTTTCACCTTCCGGTCGAACGGATGCGGGAGGGGTATTACTCCGACAAGTACTTCGTCCGCACCCGCGAGCTACTTCTCAAGGACGGCCATCGTCCCTGCGTCACCATGCAGGTCTTCGGAAAGTCGCACGCGTTCCTCGGCGGGATCGATGAGGCGATCGCCATCCTCAAGCTGTGCAGCATGGAGTGGTCCGAGCTCGACGTGCGGGCGCTGTACGACGGTGACAAGATCGAGCCGTGGGAGACGGTGCTCTTGATCGAGGGTCCGTACGACGCGTTCGCGCACTTGGAGACCCTGTACCTCGGCGTGCTCGCCCGCCGCACAAAGGTCGGGACGAACACCCGCCGGGTGGTGGAGGCCGCGAGCCCCAAGCAGGTGATGTTTTTCCCCGCGCGGCACGACCATTGGCTGGTGCAGACCGGTGACGGCTACGCCGCGCACATCGCGGGCGCGATCGGCGTCTCGACCGACGCGCAGGCATCCTGGTGGGGCTCCGAGGGCGTGGGCACTGTTCCCCACGGGCTCATCGCCGCCTATGGCGGCGACACCGTCCTCGCCTCGCAGAAGTTCGCTGACCTGACCGACCCCGGCGTCCGGCTCATCACCCTCGTGGATTTCGAGAATGACTGCGTGGGAACATCCCTCAAGGTGGCGCGTGCCCTGGGCCCGCGGCTCTGGGGCGTGCGGATCGACACGTCGGAAACCCTCGTCGACAAATCGGTCATCCCCCAAATGGGCACGTTCAAGCCCACCGGCGTAACGCCGCGGCTCGTGTGGAACGTTCGCCGGGCACTGGACAAGGAGGGCTTCCAGCACGTGAAGATCGTCGTTTCCGGCGGCTTCACGGTCGAAAAGATTCGGCACTTCGAGGAAGAAGGCGTGCCCGTGGACATGTACGGCGTGGGCTCGAGCCTGTTCCAGGGGCGGTTCGACTTCACCGCCGACGTCGTTCGGGTCGAGGGCAAGCCGGTCGCGAAGGTCGGCCGATCGTACCGGGCTAATTCGCGGTTGGAACGCGTCGAGTAGGGGCGCAGCATGCTGCGCCCCTACATCATTTCATCAGAAACCTGTCATACCACCCCAGATACCGCTCCATCCGGTCCTTCCGGTAACTCGGCTTATTGATCCCGTGATGCTGTCCAGGATAGATCACGAGCTCCGTCGTCACGCCGAGGCTCCGCAGGGCCTGGTACATCTGCTCCGAGTTGAGCAGCGGCACATTGAAGTCCTTGTCGCCGCCCAGGAACAGGGTGGGCGTGACGATCCGGTCGGCGTGCAGGAAGGGGAATGACAGCTTGACCCACGTATCCATCGTCTTCCAGGGGACGCCGAGCTCAGCCTCGTATTCGCGCACGTACTGGTCGGTGCCGTAGCCGGCGAGGATGTTCGAAATGCCGGCGCCGCTCGTCGCCGCCTTGAAGCGACGGTCCTGCGCGATGACGTAGTTGGTGAGAATCGCGCCGTAGCTCCACCCTCCCACGCCCAGCCGCGACGAATCCGCCACGCCCTGGGCGACCGCGTAGTCGACCGCGGCCAGCACGTCCTGAGCGTCCTTGTTCCCCCAATCCGCGTAGATCGCCGCCGAATAGCGCTCCCCCCTGCCCGAGCTGCCCCGCGGGTTCGCCACGACTACCACGTAGCCGTGTCCCGCGAGCGTCTGGAGCTGGAAGTCGAACTCTGACTGATACTGCGACACCGGCCCGCCGTGGATCCGGAGGATGGTCGGGTAGCGCTTCCCGGATGTGAAGTCGGCGGGTTTGACGAGGAAGCCGTTGACCGGCGTGCCGTCCCTGCTCTTGAAGCTGATCGGCTCCACGGCGCCCAGCTTCACCCGCGAGAGCCACTCGTCGTTCTGGTGGGAGAGCGGCCGCAACGTGGTTCCATCGACCGCAAAGACTTCCGCCGGCGCGAGCGGCGTCGAGGCGAGCACTGCGACCTTTCCCTCCCTGCCCGTGGTAAAGGCACTCACGACGCGGGCCCCCGACACCAGACGTTCCACGGCCCCGCCACTCGCGGGGACCCGTGCGAGCTGCACGGTGCGATCGTCTTCGAGCAGGAAGTAGATCGAGGAGCCGTCGGCGGACCAGGCAGGGCTCGCTACGCTGCGGTCGAGGGTGGCGGTGAGGATGCGCGGCGCGCCACCCGCAGCCGGCACGACGGCGAGTTTCTGGACGGCGTAATAAATCAGCTTGAGCGGCCCGCCCTGTAGGTACGCGATCGAGCGGCCGTCCGGGCTCCACGCGGGCCGGCTCTCGTAGTCGGGATCGTCGTCGGGCCCTTCGAATGTCGTGACCTGCTTCGGCGTTGCTCCCGGCACCGCGTCGATCACGTACACGTCCCAGTTGTTGTCGCGGTCGGGGTCGGGGCGCCGCTTGCTCACGAGCGCGAGCGATTTCCCGTCGGGCGACCACGCGGGCAACAGGTCGTCATAGGCGCCGGAGGTGAGGGGAGTGGCCTTGCCCGTCTCGATGTCGACAAGGTACAGATGGTGGCGTTGCTTGCCGAGGTACCCCGACTCGTCCTGCTTGAACTGGAACCGGTCGATCACCATCGGAGGCGGCGTCTTGGGCTTGCCGGTATCGGGGTCCTCCGCGACGACCGCCACGCGCCGGCCGTCGGGCGCCCACACATAATCGTCCACGTCGCTCTGCATCGTCGTGACTTTCCGACCCTCGCCACCTCGGCGGTCGAGCAGCCAGAGCTGCGTGTGCTCGTCATCGCGACTCGAGAGGAACGCCAGCCAGCGGCCGTCGGGGCTCCAGCCGGGCGTGCTCTCGCCCTGCTTCGAGTTGGTGAGCCGGACCGTCCGCGTCCCGTCCCAGCTCGTCATCCAGATCGCCTGGTGATTCTGGTCCAGGGCGGTGTCGGCGCTCGAGACGGTGTAGGCCACCCAATCGCCCTCGGGGGAAATCCTGGGCTCGCTCACGTCGCGAACGCGGAGGACGTCGTCCGGTGTGAAGGGTCGGGCGGTGGCGGGGGCCTGCGCGCCCGCCCGCAGCGCGAGCGCGAGGACGAGAGCCGTGAGCGCGCGAACCATGGCATGCACTCCGCTGGTGTCGGGGGCGGGAAGGCTACGCACACCGGCGCGGGGGCGCCAGCGGCCGCGGCTCTTGCACTCGGGAGCGGGTATGAATATTCTTCCGTTTCGATGAATATTAATTCACGTGTCCCGGTTGGCGTGCTCGGGGCTTCGGGATACGTCGGTCAGGAGCTGCTGCGCTTGCTCGCCCGCCATCCCGGGGCCACGATCGCATTCGCCACCGCCGAGTCGGCCGCCGGCCAGCGCCACGAGGGCGTCGAGCTTGTCCGCATCGCGGACGCCCCGCTCGCGAAGGCGGAGGTCGTCCTCTCGGCGCTTCCGCACGGCGTGTCCGCTCGCTATGTGCACGAAGCGCGTGCCGCGGGCAAGCGCGCCGTAGACCTCTCGGCCGATTTCCGGTTGTCGCCGGAAGCGGTCTACGGGCTGACTGAGGTCACGCGCCCCCGCCTCGCGGCGGCGGAGCTCGTCGCCAACCCCGGATGCTACCCGACGGCCGCCTTGCTCGCCCTGCTCCCGCTCGCGCAACGAGGGCTGATCGATCAATCGCGGGAAGTCGTGATCGACGCCGCTTCGGGCGTCACCGGCGCGGGCCGCGCCCCCAAGCAGGAGCTGCTGTTCGGCGAAGTCGCCGAGGACTTCCGCGCCTACGCGGTCGGCAACGAGCATCGCCATCTGCCGGAGCTGCGCAACACCCTGGCCCGCGAGAGCGACTTCACCGGCGACCTCGTCTTCACGCCCCACCTGCTTCCGGTCAAGCGCGGGATCCTCGAGACGATCCACGTGCCGCTCACGCGCGTGCTCGACCGTGCCACGGCCGAAGGAATCTACGAGTCCGTGTACCACGACGAGCCCTGCGTGGTGGTGATGCACGGCGCGCTGCCTTCGCTCAAGGACGTCGTCCACCGCAACCGGGTGGCGATCGGCGTCGCCGCGGTCGCGAACGTGCGCCGGCCACGCCTCACCGTGATCACCGCGATCGACAATCTCGTGAAGGGCGCCGCGGGGCAGGCGGTCCAGAACATGAACGTGATGCTCGGCCTCGCCGAGACCGCGGGGCTCGCGTGCTGAGCGTCCGCGTCGTCAAGCTCGGTGGCAATGAGCTCGATCGCCCCGCATGGCTCGAGGAGTGCGCGCGAGCGCTTGTGGCGCTCGACCCGGTCGTGGTGGTGCACGGCGGGGGGCGCGCCGTGAGCGCATGGTCGGAGCGGCTCGGCCTGCCCGTCGAACGCCGGGACGGACTGCGCATCACGACGCCTGAGATTGCGGAAGTGGTCGAGCTCGTGCTGGGTGGCCCGGTGAATCGCCGCGTCGTCGCGGCGTTGCGCGCGGCCGGCCTCGATGCCGTCGGATTGTCGGGCGTAGACGGGGGTCTCCTCACCGCCCGCCCGGGAGCGACGGATCTCGGGCACGTGGGCGAGATCGCGCACGTCCGCGCCGCTCTTCTCGAGAGCTTCGTGCTCGCCGGCCTCACACCGGTGATCGCCCCCATGGCCCCCGAGGTCGGGGACGGTGCGGCGGCGCCGCGCAATGTCAACGCGGACGATGCGGCGGCGGCAATCGCCGGCGCGCTCCGCGCCACCGAGCTCCTGCTGGTCTCGGACGTTCCCGGTGTACGGGCCGACGGCCTCGTACAGCCGGTCCTCGACGGCGGGGACGTCGATTCGTTGATCGAGACCGGAGCGGCCGCTGATGGCATGGCCGCGAAGCTGCGCGCGGCGATCGCGGCGCTTCGCGCCGGCGCGCGCGCCGTGCGCATCGGCGACCTCCGCCTGCTGACCGACCCTCGCGCGGGGACGCGCATCCTCGCCACCGCGCCGCAACCCGCGTGACCGCCACGCCCACGATGCCGGCGGCTTCTGCCCCGGCGCCGGCACTACTCGACGTGTATGCCCGGGTCGGCCCGATGCTGGTGGGCGGCCACGGGGCCGAGCTCGTCGCCGAAGACGGGACGCGCTACCTGGACTTCGTGGCCGGGATCGGCGTGAACGCCCTGGGCTACGATCACCCGGTCATCCGAGGTGCCATCGAACGGGCCCTGGGCCACGGCCTGGTCCACGTCTCGAACCTCTATCGGACCGAACCGGGAGAGCGTCTTGCCGAAGAGCTGGTAGCCCGCTCGTTCGCCGATCGCGCCTTCTTCTGTAACTCGGGCGCCGAGGCGAACGAGGCGGCGTTCAAGTTCGCCCGCAAGTGGTCCGGGAAGAGCGAAATCGTCGCCTTCTCCGGGTCCTTTCACGGGCGCCTGTTCGCGACCCTCGCCGCGACTGACCGCCCAGACTACCGGAAACCGTTCGAGCCGCTCGTGCCCGGCATCCGCATCGTCCCGCGGGAGGAGTGGGCGGCCGTGGATCACGCGGTGTCGGCCTCCCGCACGGCGGCGGTCATCGTCGAGCCGGTGCAGGGTGAAGGAGGTGTCCGGCCGCTCGACGCCGAGTGGCTCGCCTTCGTGCGCGAGCTGTGCGATTCGCGCGGCGTGGCGGTGATTTTCGATGAGGTCCAATGCGGCCTCGGCCGAACCGGCACGGTGTTCGCCTACGAGCAGACGGGCGTCGTCCCCGACATCCTGACGCTAGCAAAGCCGCTCGCCGGCGGGCTCCCGATGGGCGCGGTGCTCGTCACGAGCGCGGTTGCTGCGGCGCTCAAGCCCGGCGACCACGCCACCACCTTCGGCGGTGGGCCACTCGTGGCGGGCGTGGCGCTCGACGTGCTGCGCACCATCGCGGATCCCGAGTTCCTCGCGGACGTCCGGCGTAAGGGCGATTGGTTGGGCGCACGGCTCGGGCGGCTGGCCGGCGCGGCTCGCCGCGTCAAGGCCGTGCGCGGGCGGGGGCTCCTATGGGGCCTCGAGCTGTCGGAGCCGGCGGCGCCGTTCGTCACGGCGGCACGCGAGCGCGGCCTGCTCGTGCTCACCGCGGGGCCGGAGGTGATCCGGATCATTCCGCCGCTGGTCATCACCGAGGCGGAGTTGGAGCGTGGAGTCGGGACTTTGGAAGAGGTGCTGGCGTGAGCACGATTCTCCTCGTCTCACCGGAGGGAACCGCTCCCCGCTCCCCACTCCCCAGTGCCGTCGTGCGGGGGGCGATCCTCGCCGACGTCGCGCAGCTCGAGTCGCTCATGGCTCCGTTCGTCGCGACCGGGGACCTCCTGCCACGCTCGAATTACGATCTGTGCCGTCACATCAAGGAGTACGTGGTGGCGGAGGCGTCCCCGGGCGAGATCGTCGCCTGCGGGTCGCTCAAGATCTATTCGCAGCGGCTGGGCGAGGTAGCCGGGCTTGCGGTGCGACCTGACTGGCAGGGGGCGGGGCTCGGTCGCGCGCTGATCGAGGCCCTCGTGCTCGAGGCCAGGGCGCACGGGCTCAGCGAAGTCCTCGCACTCACCCGCAAGCCCACTTTCTTTTTCAAACTCGGCTTCGCGCCCGCGGAGCGGGAACATTTCCCACTCAAGGTGTGGGCGGATTGCGCGAAGTGTCCGCGGCAGACCTGCTGCGATGAGATTGCGGTTGTCCTGACCCTCTGACAGATTGCCCCTCGCCTTCGGAGGCGAGGCCGCCGTGCAGGGCTCGATCCACAAAAAGCTGATCTTCGCCGGCTTCGGGTGTGCAGGCGTGCTCGTGGTCCTCATCGTGATCGCCCTGCTATTCATGCCGCGATCCGAGTTCGACCAACCGCGCGACCAACTCTACTACACGATTGCCCAGGCCTCGGCAGCCCGGGATTCCCTTGAGGGATTTCGCGTCCGCTTCGCCGCCCCCCGAGGACGTGCCGCAGACTCGACCTACGGCACCTTCTGGAAAGCGGCGCTGGTAGTGATGCGGACGGAGCAGCCGCTCGCAGGCATCCGAGCGCTGCCCTATGGGGACACTTTCCCCGCCGGTTCGGACGCGCGCCGCGAGTGGATGAGAGCCGCCGACTGGCGCGCCTTGGATGTCCTCCTCGTCCGCGCGGCGGGGTACGGCGCGCGGCCCGGCCAGTCTGATACGGTGCGCCTCCTGACCCAGGCGGACGCGAACTTGATCATCTCCATCACGCGAGCACTGCACGCGCGTGCGCGCCGCGGACTCACCCCGCCGCTCCAAATGGACGAGGCGATGGGGGCGGAGCGGGAGGTCATTGCGATCGGTCGGGGGCTCGAGAGCGAGCCCGACTTGGCACACGATCTCGTGGGTGCGCGGGTGTTCCGCGACGGCCTGCGGTTTCTCGCCACGGTTCCGCCGTTAGCTCGGCGGGTCGTTCGTGACCCCGTGGTCGCGTTGGCTCGGGCGGACTCGGACCTTTACGAGTTGCGCGCCGTACGGCGGTGGATGGCCGCCGCCGGATCGCTCATCGATGGCTTGCCCACGCTCGAGTCGTGGGCGCGTGACACCGCGCTCGTTCCCGCGATTCGGCTCGAAGCCGTGCAAGCGATTTCCTATGGATGGGTCTTCAACAACCGTGAACCGACGTATGGCCTCAGCGCCGAGCGAGGGCGCATCCTGGCCGCGCTCGCCTCCCTCGATCTTCCTCCCTCCGTCGCGGCTGGTGTGCGGGAGGGACAGCAGGTTCAGCGACTCGGCGTGGCGCAACGATTTGCCCGCTCCTTCGAGTACCGCACGGCGCGGGACGCGGCCGCGGGTTTCTGACGCCGGTTGACAGCCTTTGCGACGAGCATGGAGATTGCGGGACGCTGCGCGATGAGGAGCGGACCATGCCACGAGTCATTTTTTGGGACGTCGATACTCAGTACGATTTCATGCACGCCGACGGCAAGCTCTACGTGCCGGACGCGGAGCGCATCATCGGGAATCTGAAGCGTCTTACGGATTACGCGCACGCCAACGGGCTTCGTATCGTGGCGAGCGCGGATGACCACACCTCCGCGCACCCTGAAATCTCCGACTCGCCCGACTGGGCGACCACCTTTCCGCCCCATTGCATGCACGGAACGCCAGGCCAGAAGAAAATCCCGGAAACGGGCCTCCACGATCCCCTGGTGATCGAGCCGGAACGGGCCGACGCCAAGGCGCTCGCCGAGCGCGTACGGGGGCACACGGGGGATATTCTCTTTCACAAGCACCGGTTCGACGTATTCACCAACCCAAACGTCATGACGGCCCTCGACGTGCTCGCGCCCGCCGACATCGTTCTCTATGGCGTGGCGACGGATGTGTGCGACAAGGCGGCGGTCGAGGGACTGCTCGAGCGTCGTCCGCGGACGCGGCTGTTTGTCGTCACGGACGCGGTGAAGGGGATCGACAAGGACGTCTCCGAGCAGCTCTTGAAGGACTGGGGAGACGAGGGCGTCCGACTCGTGAAGACCAAGGAAGTGGTGGAGGAGGGGCTCGTCGCAGAGCTCGTCCGCGCCACCGCATGACGGCCTCCCCGCCCGTCGCGCCGCCCGCCTTCGGGCGGTTTTTTCTGCCCGGGCCAACGGACGTTCACCCCGAGGTCCTCGCGGCCATGCAGCGCCCGATGATCGGTCATCGCTCGGGCGCGATGGAGCAGCTCCTCGCGGGGCTCGATGCCCCGCTGGGCCGGCTGTTCCGCACCTCACATCCCGTCCTGGTCGGCACGACATCCGCGACCGGATTCATGGAGATGGCGGTCCGCAACGGCGTACGGCACCGGGCCCTGTCGCTCGTGAACGGCTCCTTCAGCGAGCGGTTCGCGAACCTGGTGCGCGCCTGTGGCAAGGAATGCATCCGACTCGACGTGCCCCTTGGCTGCGCCGTCGAGCCCGACATGCTGCGCGACGCGCTCCGCCGCACGCCCGTCGACGCGGTCACCGTCGTGCATTCCGAGACGTCGACCGGGGTGCTTCAGGACGTGGCGGCGCTGGCCGCCGTCGTGCGCGAGTTCGACGACGTGCTGTTCCTCGTCGACGCCGTCACGTCCGTCGCGGGCTCTCCCGTGGAAACCGACGAATGGCAGCTCGACTTCGTGCTCACCGGCTCGCAGAAAGCGCTCGCGCTGCCGCCCGGCCTGGCGCTCGCCGCGGCATCGGACCGGATGCGCGAGCGGGCCAAGACGCTTCCCGCACGCGGGCTGTATTTCGACCTCATCAGCTTCATCGAGGCCACGAGCAAGCATCAGCCGACCAACACCCCCGCGATCTCGTTGCTGTTCGCGCTCCAGGCCCAGCTGGCGCGCATCGAGCGCGACGGCGGCGTGGAAGCGCGGTGGCGCCGCCACGAGGCGATGCGGCGCCGCGTCGAGGAATGGTGTGAGCGGCGCGGTGTGACGTACCTGCCAAGGGAGGGGCGCCGCAGCTGGACGGTCTCGTGCCTGAACGTGCCGCAGGGCAAGACCGCCAAGGATATCGTCAGCGGCCTCAAACAGGCCGGCTGGACGATCGGCTCGGGCTACGGATCGCTCAAGGAGTCGACCATCCGCATCGGCCACATGGGCGATCACACCGTCGGCGGACTCGAAGAGCTCCTGGCGCTGGTGAGCGGCCTCCTGGCGTGACCTCCCCCCACTCCCACCGCGTGGTCGTAGCGGACAAGGTCGCCGAAACGGGGCTCAAGCTGCTCGCGGCCACCGCGGGCATCGAGGTCGTGAACTGCGCCGGCAAACCACGTGACGAGCTCGAACGAGCGCTCGCGTCCGCGCAAGCGCTGATCGTGCGCAGTGAGACCCGGGTGACCGCCGACCTGCTCACCCGCGGGCCCAACCTGCGCGTGATCGCGCGCGCGGGGACGGGCGTCGACAACATCGACGTGCCCGCGGCCACGAGGCGTGGGATCGCCGTGATGAACGCGCCGGGCGCCAATACGGTGAGCGCCGCCGAGCACGCCATGGGCCTCCTGCTCGCGCAGGCCCGTCATATCCCGTGGGCCGCCGAGGCAATGCGTCGAGGCGAATGGGATCGGAAGCGGTTCGAAGGCACCGAGCTCCGCGGCAAGACGATCGGAATCGTGGGGCTGGGCAGGATCGGCGGCCACGTGGCCCAGCTCGCGCGCGCGTTCGGCATGCAGGTCGTCGGGCACGATCCGTATCTCTCGCCCGAGCGCGCCGCCGAGCTGCAGCTCAAGCTGTTGCCGCTCGAGCAGCTCTTGCGCCAGGCGGACGTCGTCACGCTCCACGTCGCCCACACGGAGCAGACCCACCATCTCATCAACGCGGCCCGACTCAAGCTCATGAAACCGACGGCGGTGCTCGTCAACACGGCGCGGGGTGAGCTCGTGGACGAGGCCGCCCTGGCGGACGCGATTCGCGAGAAGCGGATCGGCGGTGCCGCGATCGACGTGTTCGCCGTCGAGCCACTGCCAGCCGACGCCCCGCTCCGAAAGCTCGAGCGGGTGATCCTCACGCCACACCTCGCCGCGTCGACGGCCGAAGCACAGGAGCGCGTGAGCGTGGAGATTTGCGGCGCCGTCCGCGACGCGCTGCTCGACGGCGACCTCTCCTTCGCGATCAACGTCCCGGGCATCTCGGGGGAGCTCTTGCGGAGGCTCGGGCCTATGCTCGATCTGGCCCGCCGGCTGGGCCGCCTCGCCTTGGCGCTCGTGGATGGGCCCGTCAGGTCGGTCGAGGTGGATTACGGGGGCAAGGACGAGGCGGCGCCGCGCCCGGTGCTGATGGCGACCGTCGAGGGGATGCTCTCGGCGATGAGCGTCGAGCCGGTGAGTCTCGTCAACGCGCTGCTCATCGCCGAAGAGCGGGGGATTCGGCATGCCCGTCGGACAGGAACGGCCGAGCCCGGCTTCGAGACGACGGTCGGCGTCACGCTCGAGGCGGCGCGCGGGCGGGCCCGTGTCGCGGGCGCGGTGCTCGGGAACGGCCACGGGCGAGTCATCCGGATCGACGACTATCACATTGACGTCGCCCCTGAGGGGTGGATGCTCATCATTCGAAATCGCGATGTCCCGGGCGTGATCGGGCGGGTGGGCACGTTGCTCGGCGGAGCGGGGATCAATATCGGGAGCTACAACCAGGCGCGCGTGCCCTTCCCGGGCCACGACGCGCTCGCGGCGATCACCCTGGATCAGCCCCTCACCAACGGCGTGCTCGACGAGCTCGCGAAAGTGCCGGACATCCAGCTCGTCCGGTTGGCGAACTTCGGGGACTAGTCCTACTCGTATCGCAGCGACTCCACCGGATCGACGGCGGCCGCCCGTCGTGCCGGCAGTAAGCCGGCCGCAAGCCCCACGGCGATCAGGATACTCACGCAGATGAGCGCGATCGGCCACGAGAGCTTGGGGCTGAGGATGTACTGCATGGCCGGATTGCCCTCGGTCGGAATGGCGTCTACGCCGAGCACGATGAGCGTGGCGACGGCGAGTCCCACGAGGCCCCCCGACACGGCGATCGCCATGGCCTCGAACAAGAACTGCGCCATGATGTGTCGCCGCCGGGCGCCGAGTGCCCGCTTGATGCCGATCTCCTGCGTCCGCTCCTTCACGACCACGTACATGATGTTGGCCACGCCGACACCGGCGATCAGGAGGGTGAACGCGCCCACCAGCCCCATGAAGATCTGGATGCCGAGCCCCACCGCGAGGTTCTCTTTCTCGTCTGCGATGAAGTCCCACATGCTCAGCGCCCGCTCGTCCGTCGCATCGAAGCGATACTTCCGGCCCAGCACGCGGTAGAGGTCCGATTTGACGAGCGGCCCGCGCGACGCGTCGTGCGGCTGCACGATCAGGTGGCTCACGAACCGTAACCCATAGATGGTGCGAAACGTGGAGTAGGGAATGACGCCGCGCTCCGCGTCGGGTCCATTGCTGCTCGAGTCCTGGAATTTCTTCTTGAGGATCCCGACCACGGTGAACGGCAAGCCATCGACGACCACGACCTTCCCGACCGGATCTACGCCCTTACCGAAGATTCGCTCCGCCAGCTCGTTGCCGAGGAACAGCACGCGCCGTTTCTGCGCCACGTCCATCGCGTTGATAAAGCGCCCGCCCGACGCCGGATCCATGTGACGCATCGCCTGGTGATCGGGACCGGCACCTTCGAGGTAGGCGTTGGTGCGCGTCTTCCCCAGCTGGAACGCCGTCCCCCAGCGCCCGTACGCGACGCTCCCCCGGTCGATGTCCGGGATCGCGCGCTCGATCAAGTCGAGGTCCTCCTCCACCAGCCGGATGCGCCGTCCTTGGGGCAACCCGGCGAACGTCTTGCTCGTCTCCCCGCCGTAGATCATGAAGATTCGCTCGCCCGCACCCAGCAGGCCGTCGCGGATCGTTCGCTTCAAGCCCTCGCCGAAGGCGAGCAGCAACACCACCGCGAGCGTTCCCCACGTCACCGCGAGGAACGTGAGCAGGGCCCGGGTGCGCTGCACCTTCAAGTCGCCGATGAAGTCCTCGAGCAGGATGCGGAACACGCCTAGCTCCGCAGCGCTTCCACGGGGTCGAGCGCGGCCGCCCGGCGCGCCGGCATCAGGCCCGCGGCGAAGGCCACCAGGGCGAGCAACACCAGCGTCGCGGCCAGCACCGGAGGGGAAATGGTGGGGACGCCGACGAACTCCTTGATCGGCAGGCCGCCCAGCCCCAGGACCAGACCTAGCGACAGCAGCAAACCGAGCGTCGCGCCCATCGCGACGATGAGCAGTGCCTCGGCGAAGAACTGGCGCATGATATCGGCGCGCGTGGCCCCGACCGCACGTCGCACGCCCACTTCGCGGGTGCGTTCCCGAACGACGATGTACATGATGTTCGCCACTCCGATGCCGCCGACGATCAGCGTGAACGTACCCACGATGGCGAAAAAGATGTTGAAGGCGATGAACATCTGATCGAAGCGCGTCTCCCATTCGCTGGTGTCCCAAAACGACAGGGCGTCCTTGTCGCTGGGGTCGAACTTGTACTTCTGCGCCATGGTCTCGTACACCCGACGCTCGGCGAGCTTGGTCACCTCGGGAGTCTTCGTGCGGTAGACGATGTCGTTCAGGAACCGATCGCCGAACAGCGCGTGGTGCGTCGACGCGGGAATGAAGATGCGGTCCTTGTCCCGCTGCTGATACGAGGAATTCTGCAGCTTGGGGCGCATCACCCCGATCACCGTGAAGGGCGCGTCATCCAGCAGCACCTGCTGTCCCACGGCTGCCTGGTCACCGAACAGCAGCTTGGCGAGCTCGTCGCCCAACACGGCGACGCGGCGGCGGTCGGCGACATCGCGATCGTTGATGAAACGCCCTCCCGCCTCGGGGATGATGTTGCGCATCAGGCCGTAGACGGGGAGGATGCCCGTGATGGCGGGTGCGGCCGCCTTCACGCCACGCCGGACGCGCGCGTTGGTGTTGATGAACTCCGGACTGATCTGCTCGATCTCGCCCACTTCTTGAGCGAGCGTTTGCACGTCTTCCAGCCGCAGCCGGATCGGGCGGCCGTCGCCGAAGCCGGCGAACGGCTTGGTGGTGCGTCCGCCCCAGAGGATGACGATCCGGTCACCCAGGCCGTGAAACCGCTTCTTGGTCTGGCGCTCGAGGCCGACGCCGAAGGCCAACAGCACGACGACGGCGACGGTACCCCACGCGATGCCAAGCACCGTGAGGCCGGTGCGGAGCTTCTGGGCCTTCAGGTCGGCGACGAACTCGCGCCACACGTCAGGAGATCTCGCGTGGCGGTGGCTCTACGATGGAATCACCGGCCTGCAGCCCCTCCAGGACTTCAATATTGATGGCGTCGGACAGGCCCGTCGTGATGCGACGCTCCTGGGTCTTGCCTGTGCCGTCACGGATGGTCACGAAGCTCGAGTCGTGCCGTTGGGTGATCAGTCGCTCCGGGATGTAGAGGACGTTGTCGCGTCGGGCGATGATCACCTCCGCATTGGCCGAGTATCCAGCGCGCAGCGTCGCCCCTTCCACGTCGGTCAATACGATCTCGACCGGAAACACCGTCGCCTGTTCTTCCTTGTGCGCCTTGAGCCAGATCTTGTCGAGCCGTCCCTTCACGCTCGCGTTGGGTAGCGCGCCGATCTTAATCGTCACCGGCATGCCCGGCTGGAGCCGGCCCACGTCGATCTCGTCGACCGTGCCGCGGAAGATGAGGTCCTTCATGGCGGCCATCCGCATCAGCACCGTGCCCCCTTGATAGGGGGTGAGCGGCACCACGGCGTCGCCGATCTCGATGGAGTCGTCGAGGATGTAGCCGTCGATCGGCGCGCGGACCACCGTTTCCACCCGCTCCCCGCCGGAGTCGACCTTGCCGCCTTCCTGCAACGCGAGCCGCTCCTGCGCGAGCGAGAATTGCGAGCGGGCTTCGTCGACGCGCTGCTGCGCCGTCTCCAGGTCGACGGGAGAGACCAGGTTCTGGCTACGCAATTGCTGCTCGCGCCCCAGTTCGCGTTCCACGTTCTTGAGCTCGATCTGCCGCAGCTCCACGGTGCGGCGCAGCTCCACGATCTCGAGGGGCGTCGGGTTGGGGGTGACCTCGAGCAACGGCTGCCCCTTCTTGACCCAGTCGCCCACGGCCGCGAAGCGCTGTCCGACAACGCCGGAGAGCATCGACTTGACGCTCACCTCCACTCGAGGCTGAATCGTGCCCACTGCGAGGGCTTTGTCGACCAGCGAGCCACGGACGACGGCCACGGCCTTCGGGCCGTCTTTCTTCTTCCCGCTCAACCCTCCCATCGCGGCCATGGCGCCAAGGCCCAGCACCACAACCCCGACCGAGAGGAGAATCATCTGTCCGCGTTTCATCTTTGGACGGCTCCGCGCAGGGGGATGGACGCACTCCATCCGCCCCTACGGGGATGAGCGCCGATCGGTTGCGGAGACTAGTCCGCCGCCTGCTGGTGGGGTGGCTCTTCGTCGGCGAGCAGGCGGAACGACTTCACGGCTCCCGTCAGCTTGTCGGCCGCCTCGGCCAGCTGGTTCGCGGACGAGGCAATCTCCTGGGTCGACGCGCTCTGCTCTTCGCTCGAGGCGGCGATCTCCTGTGCGGATGCGAGCAGGGTATCCGTGCCCTGAGCCATCGTCCCCAGTCGCGTGTTGATCTCTTCCACGAGCGTACGCATCTCGCCGGCCATGTTCGCGATCTCCCGGCTCCAGATGTCGCTGGCTTGAGCCTCGGCCGAGACCGTGCTGAGCCCCTGCGCGGCGGTCTGCGCGGCGTCGCGCGCCACGCCGGTGCCCTTCGCCAGACGCGCCAGTCGCTCCCGCGTCGCCTGCACGCGCTCCAGCACGCCGCGCACCGTATCGGCGGTGTCGGTGGCCGCGGCGGCGGCGACGGACGCGAGCTTCCGCACTTCGTCCGCGACGACGGCAAACCCGCGGCCCTGCGGACCGGCGCGCGCCGCCTCGATCGCGGCGTTCAGGGCGAGCATGTTCGTCTGGGTCGCGACGGCCTTGGTCTGCGTGACGAACTTCTGGATCTCGGACGACGCCTTCGCGAGCGCCTCGGCCTCGGCGACCCCCTTCTCGACTTCCTCGGCCAGCTTCGCGAGTTGCGCCGTGCTCTGATCGAGCACTTCCTTGTTGCGCCGCGCGACGTCGGTCACCGCGGTATTACGCCGGACCGAGTCCTCGGCCCCGGCCGCGAGGATCGTGGCGATCTGAACGATCTTCGCGGCGTCGTCCGCGGCCGCTCGCACCAGCTGCGCCTGATCCGCGGCGCGCTTGCTCAGATCCTGGCACGTGGCGGACATCTCCCCCGTCGACGCGCTCATTTGCTCCGTCGAGGCCGAGATTTCGGTCGCCATCGCCGCCGCCTCGTCGGCCGCGGTCCGGATGGCGCCCACCAGACGACGCAGGGCGACGACCATCGAGTGCACCGACGAGAGCAGGTCGCCCACCTCGGCCGTCCCACCTCGCTCCGTCACGACCGTCACGGAGAGATCGCCTCCGGCGATCCGGCTGGCGATGGCGCCCGCCGCTCTGACGGGTTGCGTCACGCGTATGTTGAGCCGCCGCCAGAACAGGAACAGGAGGGCGAGCGTCGCCCCGAACAACACGACCGTCCAGAGCGCGATGCTCGCCGCGGTACTGCGGGCCGCCGCGTACGCCACCGCCACGGGCTCCCGGAATACCACCCACCACTTGCCGTTCTCCGTCGGCACCGTCACCACCAGCTCGTCTCCCGCGGGGCCGTGCGCGACTACGGTTGCGGGGCGATCCAGGCGTGGCACCAGAGCGGCGTCGGCGAGGGGGTGCAGCACGCCCGCCTTGTCCGCCCCCACGATCTGGATGCCCGCCGAGTCCACGACCTGGACATGCGCGGCGCCGGTCAGCTCCGCCGTCCCGAGGAGCTGCGACAGACGATCGAGCGCGAAGACCGCCTTCAGCACACCGACGGGACGCGCAACCCGGGGCGCGCGGATCGCGATGTCGTACTCGAGCGATACCACGGCCGCCGACGAGTCGTAGCTCGGCGGACCGTCGTAGGCACCGTCCGCCACGGCCCGCTGCCACCACGCCTCGTCGGACTGCACGAAGTCGGAGGTGCGCCCCGACGAGAGCACGTTGTACCCGTGGCTCTCCGTGAAGAACAGCTCGGCGAAGTCGGAGCGCTGGCTGTAATCGTGGAGATAGGTGGCGAGGTCCGGATCCCCGCCCAACTCGCGGCGTTGATTGAACATCCGCTCGAGGGTGGGAATATCGAGCTGTGTCAGGCGCTGGCGTACCGCCTGCTGCGACGCGTCCACCGCCGCCCGCACCACCGCGGGCGAGCGCGCCAGCGCCTCCGCCTCCTGGTGGCGCTCGCGCAGGTAGAGGCTCACGAGGGATGCCACGTGGGACGCGACATCCTGCCCGCGTGCGTTCGCTTGCTGCTGCACGACGCGGGTGGCGCTCCTGCTCGAGAGCAAGGCGAAGGCGGTGACGAGCCCGAAGGCCACGAGAGCCCCCGTGAGGAGGAAGCTCGGCCGGAACTGCCGCGGGCGGCTGGACATGTCGAGGGTCGGGAGCGAAGCTACGCAGGGTTACCCGGCGAGGCAAGCCTGTTTAATTTCATAGACTTATGACTCAGGTGCCGAGTTACGACCCGGCGGCCGTCGAGGCGCGCTGGCAGGAGCGATGGGCGCGCGAGCACGCCAACGAGCCCGATCTCGATCGACCGGAACGGCCGTTTTACAACCTCATGATGTTTCCCTACCCGTCGGCCGAAGGGCTGCACGTGGGCAACATGTTCGCTTTCACCGGGGCCGACATCTACGGGCGATTCAAGCGGCTCTCTGGGCACACCGTGTTCGAGCCGATCGGGTTCGACGCGTTCGGCATCCACTCGGAGAACTACGCGCTCTCGATCGGCACGCATCCGGGGAAGCTCATCCCGCAAAACATCGACACGTTCCGTCGCCAGTTACGGCAGTTCGGCGGCATGTTCGATTGGCGGCACGAGCTCTCGACCACGGATCCCCGCTACTACAAGTGGACGCAGTGGATCTTCTTGCAGCTCTTCAAGGCGGGCCTCGCGTTCCGCAAGAAGGGCGCGGTGAACTGGTGCCCCAAGGACATGAGCGTGGTAGCCAACGAGCAGGTGATCAACGGCTATTGCGAGCGCCACCCCGACACGAAGGTCGAGCTTCGCTACCTCGAGCAGTGGTTCTTCGCGATCAGCAAGTACGCTGAGCGGCTGCTCGAGAACCTCGACTGGCTCGATTGGTCCGATTCGACCCGCACGCTCCAGCGTAACTGGATCGGCCGGAGCGAAGGAGCGGAGCTCGTGATCGAGACACCGGCGGGGTTGAAGCTCACCATCTTCACCACGCGCCCCGACACCGTGTTTGGGGCGACGGCCCTGGTGCTTGCACCCGAGCACCCGCTCGTGGATCAGCTCACTGCACAAGAGCAACGTCGCGCGGTGAACGCGTACCGCCGTGACGCCCAGCGGATGGACCTCGTGTCGCGCAAAATCGCGGCGGACAAGACGAAGACGGGTGTATTCCTCGGCTCGTATGCCCGCAATCCGGCGACCGGTGAGGCCATCCCGATCTGGATCGCCGACTACGTCCTGATGGATTACGGCACGGGGGCGATCATGATCGTGCCGGCCCATGACAAGCGCGACTTCGAGTTCGCGACCCAGTTCAAGCTCCCAATCCGCGAAGTGATCCGCTCGGACCAGCTGCTGCCGAGCGAGACCGAGAACGGAGTCTTGATGAACTCGGGCGAGTTCGACGGGCTCCCCTGCCGCGACGCCAAGCGTCGCATCGTCGCATGGCTCGCGGCCAAGGGGCTCGCCGCCCCCAAAGTTCAGTATCGGCTCCACGACTGGTGCATCTCGCGGCAGCGCTACTGGGGCCCGCCGATCCCGATCATCTACTGCGACCACTGCGGGCCCGTGGGGGTCCCGGAGAAGGATCTTCCGGTCGAGCTCCCCTTCATCGAGGACTTCCGTCCGGATGCGAGCGGGGTGTCGCCGCTCGCGCGCCATAAGGAGTGGTATTTCGTGAAGTGCCCGCAGTGCGGTGCGCAGGGGCGGCGCGAAACGGACGTGTCGGACACGTTCCTCGACTCCGCGTGGTACTACATCCGCTATCCCTCCACCGAGTGTGACGACAGGCCCTGGGACCCGAAGCGCACCACCACCTGGCTTCCGGTGACGAGCTACATCGGCGGGAACGAGCACGCCGTGTTGCACCTCTTGTATTCGCGCTTCATCACCATGGTGCTCCAGGAGCTCGGGCACGTCGCGTTCGAAGAGCCCTTCCCAAAGTTTCGGGCGCACGGGCTCATCATCAAGGACGGCGCGAAGATGTCGAAGTCGCGCGGCAACGTGGTGATCCCGGATGCCTACATCCAGAAATGGGGCGCCGACACGTTTCGCATGTACCTGATGTTCCTCGGGCCGTTTCAAGAAGGCGGCGACTTCCGGGACGAGGGGATCACCGGCATCCGGCGGTTTCTCGACAAGGTGTGGCAGTTGGCGCAGGGGGCTGCGCTGACCCCGGGCGCAAGCCCGGGGTTACCGCCGACCGTGGAGCGGAAGCTCCACCAGACGATCAAGAAGGTGACGGTCGACACGGAGGGGCTCGATTACAACACCGCGATCGCGGCGATGATGGAATACATCAACCTCGTCAGGGAGCAGGGAGTCGGGAGCAGGCCAGCGGTTGAGCCGCTGCTCCTCCTGCTCGCCCCGTACGCGCCGCATGTCACGGAAGAGCTCTGGGCCGCCCTCGGCCACGGGCAGTCGATCTTCCGGGAGCGCTGGCCGGCGTTTGACGAGCGCCTCGCGGCCGCGGGCGAAGTGGAGGTGGTGGTGCAGGTGAACGGCAAGGTCCGCGGGCGCGTGAACGTGAACCGCGGCGCGACCGAGGCGGAGGTCGTCGCCCTCGCCATGCAGGAGGAATCGGTGAAGAAATTCGTGGACGGCAAGCCGGTCCGGAAAACGATCTACGTCCCGGACCGCGTGCTGAACCTCGTGATCTAGGGAATCTTCGCGATCAGGTCGCCCACGACGTAGCCGATGCCCGCCACGCCGAGTCCGACGACGAACATATCGATCCCGCTGCGGATCACGCCGCGACCCGTGAAGAAGCTCCTCGCCGCGCCCACGGCGAAGTGCGAAAGCATGGCGATCGAGAACGCCGTCCACACCGCCGTTCGCCCGGGGAAGGCGAGGAACGGAAACACCGGAATGAACGCGCCCACCGCCGTCGCCACGCCCGTCACCCAGCCCTCCCGGAAGGGTGTGGCATGGGCCTCCCCGATCTTCAGCTCTTCACGGACCTGCTCGTCCAGGGCGCGCTGCGAGTCGCGCATGACCTCCGCGGCCATCTTGCGCGCGATACCCGCCTCGATCCCCTTGGTCTGATAGACCAGCGCGAGCTCTTCCTCCTCCACTTCGGGCATGATGCGGATCTCTTCTTTCTCCATCGCGATCTCGTGCGCGTACACCTCCTGCTCGCTCTTGGCCGCCAGGTAGCCCGAGGCCCCCATCGAGAGGGCGTCGGCGATCATCCCGGCCAACCCAGAGAGCAAGACGAGATGCGGGGCCACGTCCGCGCCGATCACGCCGGCGACAAGACCAAAGTTCGCGGTGAGACCGTCGTTGAACCCGTACACGACGTTGCGCAAGAAGCCCCCCGACCCGGTCTTGTGCCACGGCTCCGCCGCCCGGCCCGCGAGCCCCGCCAACGTCTCGGCGTGCGCCGCCGACTCCTTGGCCAGCTTGAGCGACACCTCGCGGGCGTCGTCGAACCCCGCTTGCTTGTGAAGGTCCATGTACCCCTTCACCTCTTGCCCCTCTTCCCGCAGGAGCAGGGGTAAGAGATAGCCGGGCCCGAAGCGCCGCCCGAACCACGCCCGGAGGCGGGCGTTCAGCGACGGACGGGGACGCCCGACCTTGTGCCCGTGCTCGGCGAGCAGCTTCTCCCACATCTGCACGTGGCGCTCTTCGACGCCCGCGAGCTTGATGTAGACGTCTTTGCGCTTCTGGTCGCGCTCCTGGCCCGCGAGGACCAGGTACAGGAACGCCGCGTCGTATTCGTCCTGCCAGTGCTCGAGCCAGGTGTGGAGCGTGGAGCGATCGAGAGGCATGGCTGGAAGATAGCTGCAACTTACAGAATGGCAATCGGTTAGACACGGCGTCGAGTGTCGACGTGGCACCACGGCCTCGAGCGGCGCCGGTGCTCGACGGCTCTGCGTGACGCCTTCGCGCGACGACCCTCGTACTTGACGCATCTATGTTGTTCAGGAGATGACCATCTCACTCGCCGTTCCTGACATCCTCGTTGCGCGGGCGAAGACGGGCGACCTGGAAGCGCTCGAAGCGCTCTACCGGGCGTTCGAGACGCCCGTCTACAACCTGGCGCTGCGCATGTTGCGCCAGCCCGAGGATGCGGAGGACGTCCTCCAGGAGACGTTCCTCGAGGTCGTGAAGAGCATCAAGCAGTACCGCGGCGAGGGCCATTTGTGGGGTTGGGTTCGGCAGATCACCGTGTCGAAGACGTTGATGCGGATCCGTCGCGGGCAGCTCCGGGACACCGACGAGCTCCACGAGGAGCGCACCCCGGCGAGTGCGGGCTTGGGCGTCGGAAGCGTGCCCGCCCGCATCGATCTCGAGCGGGCGTTCGAGCGGCTGACGCCCACCTCACGCGCAGTGGTGTGGCTGCATGACGTCGAAGGGTACACGCACGAGGAGATCGCGGAGCAGATGGAGCGGACGGTGAGTTTTTCGAAGTCGCAGCTGGCGCGGGCGCACGCCCGGCTTCGCCTGCTGCTTGAAGAGGAGGGAGCGGCTCAATGATGCACTGTACGATGGACGATCTGCTCGCGCTGCAAGCCGGTGAAGCGTCCGGGTGGGCTCGACAGCACGCGGCGGCGTGCCCGGCCTGTCGCGCGGAGCTCGAGGCACTGTATCAGCGCGTGGCGCAGCTCAAGGCACTGCCCGTACACCGGTCGCCGCGGGACCGCTGGCCCGCCGTGCGCGACGCCGTGCTCGCGGAGCGCCGCCGCCGCCGAGAACGCTGGGGCGTGTGGAGCGTGGCCGCGGCGGCCGCGGTTGCCGGGCTGCTGGTGTTCCGTCCATTCTGGACCCCGCCCGCGGTCGGCGCCGACCTGGCGCGGGTCAAGCAGCAGTCGGCCACGCTCGAGCAGCAGCTCCAGCGCTACGAGCCGGATGGGCGCGTGACCACCGGTCGTGAGGCAGCTGTGGCGTCGGCCTTGGAAGATCGTATTGCCGTCATCGACGGCGAGCTGACCCGAGTAGGTCCGGTAGACGTGGGCGCAGATCCCGCGGAGCTCGTCAAACTGTGGCAGCAGCGGGTGGATCTCATGCGGCAGCTCGTGACCGTGCGGGTGACCCGCGCTTCCTACGTGGGGCTGTAGAGCCCGGAGGATATCGCAGATGCAGCGGAAGTTGACTTTCTTGGCGATGGCGGCCCTTGCCGCGGCGCCGATCGTGCTCACCGCCCAGGACACGACGGCTCCTGCCCCTCGTGTCAGGCGGGCGCCGCGGGTGGCGCGCGGCTTCGCCTATACCATGGGTGAGAACCGCGGCCGGATCGGTGTGATCGTGCGGACCGACGCCAACACCGAGTCCGACAAGGTCGGTGCCAAAATCGAGGCGGTGACCCCGGGCGGCCCGGCGGATAAAGCCGGCCTCAAGGTCGGGGACATTATCACGAAATTCAACGGCACGTCGCTCGGCGGCGTACCGTCGGACGACGATGAAGAGTCAGGGCCGGGGAAAAAGCTCGTCGAGCTCGCGCATCAGCTCGATCCTGGTGATACCGTGCAGGTCGAATACCGGCGGGGCACCGACTCCAAGAAGGCCACCGTCGTGGCCGCAAAGCTCGGGGACGGCCGCTTCAGGATGGAGATGGGAGACCCTGGTATCATGGTGATGCCCGGCATGCCCGACATGCATGACATGCCCGACATGAACTTCGACTTCTTCGTCTCTCCGTGGGGCGATCTGAAGCTGGTGAGCCTCAACCCGGATCTCGGCGACTACTTCGGGACCAAAGAGGGGATCCTCGTCGTGAAGGCGCCGGCCGACTCGAGCCTCCCGTTGAAGGGCGGCGACGTCATCATCTCCGTCGGCGGTCGGAAGCCCTCGAGTCCGGAGCACGCCATGCGCATTCTCCGGTCGTACGACAAAGGCGAGACGGTCTCGATCGAGATCCTGCGGAAGCAGAAGCGCATGACGGTGGCCTGGCGGGTTCCGTCGCGCGACGACCGGTTCCGGGTGCGCGAGGAGCGGCACGAGCACGAGCGGGACGAGCAGAGTGCGTGGCGACGGCAGGCGCGACAGCGACTACGCTTCCAGCGCGTGTAAAACAAACGGGGGCCACCATCGCGTGGCCCCCGTTCTCGTTAGCGGATATCAGTTCAGGCGTCGAGCGGGCAGGACTTGATCGAAGGCGCTGAACTCGAAGGGCTTGGGCACGCACGGCCGGCCCGTGGAGGCGAGGAACCCGCGCACGCCGTCGTCCACCAGCTGCCCGGTCGTGAAGATCACCCGTTCGGCGTAGGACGGATCGCGCGCCTTGAGCTCGCCGAACAGCTGCTCCCCGGAGAGGTCGGGCATCCGCATATCGATGATGACGGCGTCGAACGCGTCCTCGCGCATCCGGGCCAGCGCTTCCTTCCCGCTGGCCGTCGTTTCCACCTCGTGACCCCGACTCGACAGATAGCGCTGCAGCGCGACCCGGACTGATGCCTCGTCGTCCACGACCAGCACGTGCAGACGATCGGTGACGGGCTGGGTCGCCGGGGTGCTCAAGAACTCGCCCGTGCCCCGGGGCGCCACGACCGGGAGCTCGATCACGAACCGGGCGCCCCCCTGCGGCGCGTTCTCAGCCCAGATGCGCCCTTCGTGCTCGCGCACGATACCCAGAGAGATCGAGAGGCCGAGCCCCGTGCCCGAGCCGGTCGGCTTCGTAGTGAAAAACGGATTGAAGATGCGCTCGAGCAGGTTGGGCGGGATCCCGGGTCCCGTGTCTTCCACCTCGATCCGAATCAGCTCGCCCGTGCGACGTGTGCGGACGGTGAGGCGCTGCTGGTCCCGCTCCGCGCGCTCCATCGCCTGCTCGGCGTTCGTGATCAGGTTCAGGAACACCTGCTGCAGCTGGTGCGCATCCGCCATCGTTTCCGGCACCTGCTCGTCGTAGTCCCGCTGCACGTCGATGCCTCGGACGCGGAGCTCGTAGCCCCGCAGCTCGAGCGTATCGTCGAGCACCTGGTTGACCGACGTCGGCGTGCGCTCCGGTTTGTGCTGGCGCGCGAAGGTCAGGAGGTTCTGCACGATGCGCGACGCCCGCCGGGCTTCGGCGTAAATCATTTCGGCGGCGGTCCGCTGGTCCGGCGGGAAGCGTTTCTCCGAGAGGAGCAGCTGCGCGAAGGCGGAGATGCCCGCGAGCGGGTTGTTGAGCTCGTGCGCCACGCCGGAGACGAGCTGCCCGATCGCCGACATTTTCTCGGACTGGATGAGCTGCTCCTGCAACATCTTCTGGTCGGTCACGTCGCGGATGACGCAGAGGACCTCTTCGTCCAGCTGCGGCGTCGAGTACGTCACCTGAATCGTGCGGACCTCGCCGTCCTTGCGATAGAAGTTCGTCTCGAACAGGCCGGTCTCCCCGGCGAGCGCCTTTTGGAAATGTCCCAACGCTTTGGGGAGCTCGTCGTCCGGGAGCATGGGGGCGAACCACTGCCCCAGGAGCTCTTCGCGGCGATAGCCCGAGATGATCTCGGCAGCGTGGTTGAACGTGGTGAATCGGCCGTTCGCGTCGAACGTCGCGATCGCGTCCGATGCGGACTCAAACAGGTTCCGGTACCGGGCCTCCGAGCGCGCCAGGGTATCCTGCGCCCGCTTCTGCTCCGTGATGTCGCGCAAGGTGGCGACCGTGCCGAGCAGCTCGCCCTCGAGGACGAGCGGCGTCGTGGCCACTGCCACCACGCGCTCCTCCCCGTCGACCCGCACGACCTTCGTCTCGTAGTGCTGCGCCTCGCCCCCGACGGCTCGATGCTCGCGCTCCGCCACGTGCTGACGCTCGCTCAAGGCGACGAGGTCGTCGATGGGAGTTCCCGCGAGATCTTCGAGCGGCCGCCCGAACAGCTCTGCCGCCGCCCGGTTGGCCGTCAACACCATCCGGTCGACGCCGGTGACGACGACGGCGTCCGCGAGGGCCGCGACGATCTCCCCTGCGACGCGCAGCTGGTCGAACGGCCGGCGTGCCGGCGCCGACTTGGAGGAAGGCGTCGTGGGGCCAATCCCACGCGTCGGTGAAACGCGCCTGCCCTTACTCATGAGTCGTAGGAAGCCACCATCGCACCCTTCATCAGCACCAGGCTCTTCAGCGCCGAGTCCGTCACGCCTTGCGGCCCCTCGCCGCGCTTGACGCAGTTCTTGATGATCTCGAGCGCGTGGATGGGGTGCTCATCGTCGTACTTCGCGTGCTCCTCCAGCCACCAGCGCCCGCGCGGTCCGATCTTCTCGTTCTTGGCGAGCCCGCGTAGCGCCTTCTCGGAGATCTTCTGCGCCACGCCTTCCACGGCGTAGTTGGTCGCCGACACCGCCGCGCCGAAGCTCGCGTTCCGGCACATGTCGGTCAGATAGGCGTGGAACTCCTTCACGTCGGGGATCATCGGCTCGGGCACCTGGAACCGCTCCTTGGGGACGTTAAAGCCGTCGCCCATCGCTCGCCACATCGCGTCGTGCCGCTTCTCCACCCGGATGTTGTCCCGGAAGAACGGCTTGCCGTCCTCGGGCGACCGGTCGAGCAAGAGCTGCAGCCACTGGGGAAAGTCCCGGATGATCGGGTAGAACGCCACGAGGAAGTTCTGAATCCGGCCGTCCGCCAACTGGTTCTCCGAAGCGTCCACGATCACGCGCGTGTCGAGGATCGCTTCGCGGCTCGGATCGAGCGCGGCATCCAGGTCGGCCACCCATTTGGGGTGGGGGGTCACCTGCACGGTCATCTGGTCTCCTTCCAGGGCGCGAGCGAGGGATAAAAAAGGGCCTGGCGCGGGCTCCAAATGTAGCGCCGTGGCCCTTCCGCACAATTTGCCATGCGACCTCACAACTTGTGGGAAGAGAATCGATTGGGCTGTGAGCGTCGTTACTAGTTGACACGATATATCGTGTCGCTATATCTTGACGTTACATCGCAAACGGAGCGCTAAGTATGGCGAGGGAATTCAGTTGGGACCGGTTCGCCTTCGGGTTCGGCCCGCGGGGGTTCTTCTGGGCCGGTCCACGCGGACGCCGGCGTCGCTGGTTCGAGTCGGGCGATATGAAGTACGTGATCCTCAAGCTGCTCAAGGACAAGCCCCGCCACGGCTACGAGGTCATGAAGGAGCTGCAGGAGCGGCTGCACGGCTGCTACTCGCCGTCGCCGGGAACCGTCTACCCCACGCTGCAATGGTTGGAAGACGAGGGCCTGGTGGTCGCCAAGGAGGTCGAAGGCAAAAAGGTATACGAGATCACCGATGCGGGACGGCAGTTTCTCGAGGAGCACCGCGACGTGGTCGACGACATTTTCGAGCGCGTGCGTGAGGCCGTAGACAGCACGCTCGGCGGCAAGATGGCGGATGTCAACCGCTCACTGGGGCGATTGGTGAAGGCGGTCTACCGTACCGGGTGGCGGTCCCGCGACGAAGCGACGCGAGAGGGCCTCGTCAAAATCCTTGACCGGGCTATGGCCGAAGTGGAAGCGCTCGTCGACGCCGGGCGCTCCGCCGGTACGGCGGCTTTATGACGACGCGGTCAGCTCAGCCTGGTGCTCGATAATCCTGCCCACCAGCCCGTAGCGGCGCGCCTCTTCGGCGGTCAGCCAGAAGTTACGCCGGGTGTCCTCCTCGATCCGCTCGAGGGGCTGTCCGGTCTGCTGGGCGAACACGCGATTGAGCCGGTCCCGCATCTTGAGGATCTCGCGGGCCTCGATCTCGATATCGCTCGCGGAGCCGCCCGCGCCACCCGCGGGCTGGTGGAGTAGGAATCGGGTGTTCGGGAGGCAGAACCGGTCCTCACGGGGGACCGCCACGTAAATCAGGGCGGCGATACTCGCCACCCATCCGGTCCCGACCATCCGGACCCGGGGACTCAAGAACCGCACCAAATCGTGGATCGTATCGCCCGCCTCGACGTGCCCGCCCTGGGAGTTGATGAACACGGTGATGTCGTCGCTCGATTCGCCGGCCAGCGCGAGGAGCTGCGCCGTCACGTCCGCCGCGACCCGCTGGGTGACCTCTCCGCTCAGGATCACCGTCCGGGCGCGGAACAGCCGCTCGGCGATCAGGTTGTAGGGTGGAACCAAGGACGACTCGAGAGGCGTCAGCTCTTCCATGAGGACTCCGCGGTTGGGATCTACGTAGTAGTGCTCCGGCGGTGCGCGAGTTCCGTGAGCGCGCGCGTCACGTACACGCGCGTCATCTGCTTCCGCCACGAAAGATCGAAGTCGGTGTTGTCCATGGGCTTCGCTGGGCGGTACGCCGCGTCGGCGGCCGCCGCGATCGCTTCCGGTGCGAGGGTCGATCCGCGCAGCGCGGTCGCGGCCTCAGGAATCTCCTGCGGCCAGCTGGCGACACCGCCGAGCACCACTCGGGCGTCCGCCACCCTGTCCCCGTCCCCCTCCCCCTCCCCCTCCCACCGCACCCACGCGGCCACGCCGAGCACCGGAAAGTCGAACGAGCCCCGACGCCGCAGCTTGTGGTACACGGCGTCCCAGGCACCCCGGGCCGCGGGGGGGGGGAGCCGCACTTCGACGAGCACTTCGTCGGGCTGCTTCGTGAGATAGTTGATGCCGTCGTTGTTGTAGAATCGCGCCGCGGGTACGACGCGCTCACCCGCCGGGCCCGCCAGCAAGTACTCCGCGCCCAGCGCGACCATGACCGGGGCGATATCCGACGACGTGACCGCCCAACAGCGCGGCGACGAAGGTGCCACCCAGCAGATGTGGCCGTCCTTCTTCATGCAAAAGTCGATCGCCTTTCGCCACTCGTACGTCTGATCGTAGTAGTTGCAGCGCGTATCGAGGCAAAGGTTGCCGCCGAGGGTCCCCATGTTGCGGAGGAGCGGAGTCGAGACGAGAGTGGCGGCCTGTACAACCGCTGGATAACTGCGACGGAACGACTGAAGGACGGAAAGTTCGCTCAGTGTGAGGCCTGCACCTAGCACGGTCCCAACCGTCGCCTTGAGTTCCGGGACTCCCATCAGCGAAATCACCGTCTTCGGCTCCTGCTGCCGCCGCTTCATATTCGGATACAAGTCCGTTCCGCCGGCGACATACGTGCCCTCAGGCCCCGCGTCGGACTTCATGCGCAGGGCTTCACTCAGCGTGGTGGGTCGCAGGTAGCGGAATGACGGAAGCCTAAGCATGCCGTCCGAGCGTCCGACCGACCGACTGTCCGGCCGCCGTCCCATCTCCGCCCTCCCAGGGCGGGGGCACGCGGGTCGGCTCGGGCCAGGGGATTTCCGGGAAACGAGTGGGTCCAAAGCGGGGCTCCTCGCCCTTGTCCTTGCGACGCAGCGCCTTGAACACCTTCTCGGGCGTGATCGGCACCTCGTCGATGCGCACGCCGACGGCGTCGTACACCGCGTTCGCCACCGCCGGCGGCACGGGCAGGAGTGGGCCCTGGCCGCACTCCTTGGCGCCGAACGGCCCATTCGGATCGGGGTCTTCTACGACATAGGTGACCACATCGCACATCTCGAGCGTGGTCGGACTCTTGTACTCGAGCAGACTGGGAATCTTGTGGACGACGTTGCGGTTGCCGCGGTAGGCCATCTCCTCCATGAGCGCTTCGCCCAGTCCCATGTAGACGGATCCCTCGATCTGGCCCATGACGCTCGCGGCATTGATCACGCGCCCGACGTCGTGGGCGATCCAGATCTTCGGGACGCGCACGATGCCGGTGGCTGGATCCACATCGACGAGGGCGACGCACGCGCTGTAGGAGTATGCAGGCGACGGGCCCACGCCGGCACCACGGTAGCGTCCCGCCGACCGCGGCGGCGTGTACGAGCCCACCGTGCCCACCGTGCCCTCCGCGGCTTCCGCGAGCTGCACCGCCTCCGCAAAGGCGACCCCGTGCTCGGGTTGCTCGACGTCGAATACGCGGCCATCCGCGAAGGCGATGCGCTCCGCGGGCACCTCGAGCTTGCGGGCGACGTGCGGAGCGATGAGATCCCGCGCGCGCTCGGCCGCCTGGATCGCCGCGTTCCCGGTCATGAGCGTGACCCGGCTGGAGTAGCTCCCTAGATCCACGGGCGTGAGGTCGGTGTCGCCGGTGACGATGGCGATGTGCAGCGGGTCGAGGCCCAACACTTCGGCGACGATCATCGCGAGAATGGAATCCGAGCCCTGCCCGATCTCGGTGGAGCCGCAGAAAACGGTCACGCCGCCGCCGCGGTCGCACTTGAGCTGCACGCCCGAATGCGGCATGGCGTTCCAATAGATCGGCAGGCCAGCACCGGTGATGTACGAGGAGCACGCCAGGCCGATCCCCTGCCCGTACGGAAGCCTCTTGAAGCGACGTTTCCATTCCGAACCGGCCACCACCTTCTCGATGCAGCGTCCCAGACCCATCGTGCCGACGCGCAGCCAGTTGGCGGTGAGCGAATTGGGCGGCACGAGATGGCGCAGCCGGAGCTCGGCCGGATCCATTCCCAGCTGTTCGGCGAGCTTATCGAGGTGGACTTCGAGCGCGAATCGTGGCTGTGGCGTCCCGTGCCCGCGCTTCGGCCCGCACGGAGGCTTGTTCGTGAACGCTCTCGCGCCCTGGAACTTGTACCGGGGAATCGGATACGTGACGGTCTGCAAAGCGCCGGTGTAGTACGTGCTCGCGACGCCGTAGGACCCGTAGCCGCCGCCATCGAGCAGCGACTTGAAGTGCATCCCCGTGATGGCGCCGTCCTTCTTCACGCCCGTCTTCACCCACATCAGGGTGGGATGGCGCCCTCGGTGGCAGTAGAACACTTCTTCGCGCGTGAGCGTGATCTTGATCGGCCGGCCGGTGAGCATGGCGAGCTTGGCGACTACGACCTCGTGGCTGAAGGGGTCGCTCTTGCCGCCGAAGCCGCCGCCGTTGGGGCAGGCGATCACGCGGATGCGCGCCGCCGGGAGCTCGAGCACCTTCGCCAGCGCCCGATGCACATAGTGCGGCGTTTGAGTCGAGCTCCAGACGGTCAGCCTGCCACCCGGCGACCAATCCGCGGCGGCCGCGTGCTGCTCCATCGGCAGGTGGGTGTTCCCCTCGAAGAAGAAGGTGTCCTCGCGCACCAGGTCGGCTTCCCGGAATCCCGCGTCGACGTCGCCGAACTCGAGATCGATCAGCTTGTGGATGTTGCCCGCATCGGCGTAGTCGTGGATCGCGGGGTCGGGATGCTCCACGGCGTCGATCGCATCGGGAAACGCGCGGAGCGGCTCGTATTTCACGTCGATCAGGTCGAGCGCCGCAGTGGCGATCTCCTCGGTGGTCGCCGCGACGGCGGCGACGGGGTCGCCTACAAAGCGCACTTTGTCGAGCGCGAGCGCATGCTCGTCCTGGCTGACCGGGAGTATTCCGAACGGAATGGGGAGGTCTTTGCCGGTGAGGACCGCCTTGACCCCCGGCAGCGCTCGGGCCTTGGACGCGTCGATGGCGGTGATGCGGGCGTGGGGATGAGGGCTCCGCAGCAGCTTCGCGTACAGCATGCGGGGCAGGAACAGGTCGTCGGCGAAGCGGGTCGCGCCGGTGACTTTCGCGGTCGCGTCGACCTTGCGGAGTGCCGTTCCGACCACCCGGAATTGCATCCCCTTTCCGTCGTTCCGTCGTTCCGTCGTCTTTTTCTTACGGCTGCCCATACAGCGTCTCCCGCGCCGGCTCCGCCTTCTCGCCCCGCATGCGTGCGGCGGCCAACTCCACCGCTTCGTAGATCTTGATGTAGCCCGTACAGCGGCAGAGGTTGCCGGCGAGCGCCTCCTTGATCTGCTCGCGCGCGGGGTGCGGGTTTCCGGCCAAGAGCGCGTCGGCCGTCAGGAGAAACGCCGGCGTGCAATACCCACACTGCGCGGCTCCCAGCTCGGCGAACGCCTCCTGCAGTGGATGCAGCAGGCCGCCGTCGGCCATCCCCTCGACGGTTTTCACGCGCCGCCCTGCGCACGCAAGACCCAGGACCAGGCAGGAGAGCACGGGCGTGCCGTCGACCAGGACGGTGCAGGTGCCGCACTCCCCCAGCTCGCAGCCGTGCTTGGTGCCCGTGAGCCCGAGGTCCTCACGCAGGACCTCGAGCAACGTCTTGTGCGGCGCGAAGGCGACCTCGACGGGCTCGCCGTTCACGTCGAGGGCGATCTTCGCTTTGGCGTCGGGCATGGTTCCGAAACGTAATCTTGATTAGCGGACGAAGGGGCGCCAGCTTTGGGGCCCAAACTCAAGACTCGGAGTACACATGCGAAAGGCGACGGACAGACGGAATGACGGAAGGTGGATGAGGGAGCTGGCTTTGGTTCTCGCAACACTTTCCGTCCTTCCGTCCGTCCGTCGCCTTTCGGCTCAAGATTACCGGGCGCAGGCCCTGCGGATCCTCCGCACCGTCCCTCTCATCGACGGGCACAACGACATCCCGGACGCGATCCGGGGTCGCGGCGGGCTCGACTCCGTGGATTTCGCGGTCGACCAGCCGAAGCTCATGTCCGACATTCCCAAGCTCCGCGCCGGGGCAGTGGGCGCCCAGTTCTGGGCCGCGTACGTGCCGGTCACGACGATTCACGCCGGGGAGCACCCGGCGGTGTACGCGCTCGAGCAGATCGATCTCGTGCACCGGCTGTGCCGCAAGTATCCCCAGGCGCTCGCGATGGCGCTGACCGCGGCCGATATCGAGCGGAATTTCAAGGCGGGCAAGGTTTCATGTCTGATCGGGATCGAGGGTGGTCACGCGATCGAGAACTCGCTCGGCGCGCTGCGGATGTTCTACCAGCTCGGCGTGCGGTACATGACCCTCACGCACTGGGAGACGATCGACTGGGCCGACGCCGCGACCGATAGCGCCAAGCACAATGGCTTGACGCCGTTCGGGGAAGACGTGGTGCGGGAGATGAACCGGCTCGGCATGCTGGTCGATCTGTCCCACGTATCCGACGCCACGATGGTGGACGCCATTCGCGTATCGCGCGCACCGGTGTTCTTCTCCCACTCCTCGGCGCGCGCCCTGTGCAATCATGTGCGCAACGTGCCCGACTCCATCCTCAAGATGGTGAAGGCGAACGGTGGGGTGGTGATGGTGAACTTCAATCCAGGGTTCGTCTCGGAAGCGGTGCGGGTGAACGAGGACAGCATGGCGGCGCGGTCTCGCGCCCTGCGGGCCGCGGGCGTGGATACGGCCACAATCGCCGACTCCGTGAAGGTGTGGACCGCGCGCGGTCCGAAGGCCACGCTGCAGCAGGCGGCGGACCATATCGAGCACATTCGCGACGTGGCCGGCATCGACCACGTCGGCCTGGGCTCGGACTTCGACGGCATCACCGAGGTGCCGGTCGGACTCGAGAATGTGTCGAAATTCCCGGATCTGATCGGGGAGCTGCTGAAGAGGGGATGGAAGGAAGAGGACGCCAGGAAGGTTGCCGGACTAAACGCGCTTCGCGTGCTTCGAGCAGCAGAACGAGTGGCGGTGGAGATGAGGAAAAGCAAAGGCTAGACGCGTCTCGCCGTTGCAGGTGCTGTTTTCTGCTGTGCTGACCCATCAAATCCTGTCCTTGTCATTTCCCCCCAAACGTGCTGGTATCTCCACACCGTAAAGAACGCCTTCAACCGCCACCACACCGTGCGCTGGCGATACCCGAAGTTCTCGAGCGTCGCGAACGCCAGGAGACGGAGCAAGTCCCCGAACCGCCGATAGCGACGGAAGCTCGCCTCTTCGAGCACCACGGCCCATAGCGACAGCAGCATGCCGTAGCCCCACGCGACGAGTATGAACAGCAGGGCGAAGCCGACGTTCACACTGCCGAGCGCGAGACCGGCGACCGTGATCACGTACCCCAGCACCTCGATCAACGGGGCCAGGGCCTCGCCGAACGTGTAGAACGGCACGGCGATCAAGCCCACGCGGCCGTACCGCGGATTGAACAGCATGGTCTTGTACGTCCACATCGCCGCCAGGAGGCCGCGATGCCAGCGCTCGCGCTGCTGCGCGAGCACCTTCGCGGATTCCGGCACTTCGGTCCACGCGACGGGGTCCGGAATGAAGGGCATCTCGTAGCGGACGTGCCGCTGCAGCAGGTAGCGGTGTAACCGGACGACGAGATCCAGATCTTCGACGACGCTCGCCGTGCGGTAGCCGTTGATGGCGAGCACATCCTCTTTGCGGAACAGGCCGAATGCGCCCGAGATGATGAGGTTGCCGCCCAGGCGATTCCAGCCCAGCCGCCCGAAGAGGAACGCCCGCAGGTATTCGACGACCTGGACGCCCGGGAGGAAGCGGCGCGGCACGCGGGCGTCGGTGACGCGACCGTGCTCCACGATGCAGCTGTTCGCCACGCGCACGGTCCCGCCCACGGCGGCGATGTGGCGGCCGAGCAGGAACGGCCGGGTGAGCCGGAGGAGCGCGTCGGGCTCGATCAGCGTATCGGCGTCCACGGCGATGACGAGCGGGAAGCGGCTGGCGTTGATCGCGGCGTTCAAGGAATCCGCCTTCCCGCCGTTCTCCTTGTCGAGCACCACCAGACGTGTGCGGGTGCGCGACCGGTACACGCCGCGGAGCGGGCGCGTCGCGATCCCCTCGGGATAGGTCCGAGGGACCTCGTACAGGTCGAACGCCTCCCGCAGCCGTTCGAAGGTATCGTCTTTGGAACCGTCGTTGACGACGATCACCTCGAAGCTGCGGTACTCGAGGGTGAGGATCGCGGTGACGCTCGCCTGAATGGTGGCGCGCTCATTGTAGGCGGGCACGAGGATCGAGATGGGCGGCAGCGCGTCGCTCTGCATGATACGCTGGAAATCGTCGTCCTCGGCGAGTCGCGTCTGCTCCCAGATCTCGGGGATCGAGAGAATCAGGAGCAGCGCGTAAAACGAGTTGAGCGCCAGGAAGTACACGAGGATCACGTAGCCGCCGCTCGCGAGGATCTCTCTCACGTGGCGTACTCCGCCAGGGCCTGGGCCGAGAGACCGAGGACCAGGCGCGCCATGTCGCGCGCGCCCTGATCGGGACCGTGCTCGTCCTGCAGCAAGACGTCCCGGCCGATGCTTCCGAACCGAGTGAGCGCGAGGCCCGCGCGAATCCGGACCCACCATTCCGAATCGCGGAGAGCGTTTCGCACCAGGGGCAGCGTGGCCCGATCGGTGATCATGCCCAGCGACCGTACGACCTGGGCCCGGACGGCCCACGCCTCGTCGCGGACCAGCTTTGTCAGCGCCGCGATCGTGGCGGGGTGGGGAAACGCGCCGAGCCCCCGCGCCGCCTGCACGCGAACCTCCGGGTTGGCGTGCCCGGCGAGCGTGGTCAACGACTCCCGCAGCGCGGGCTCATTGAGGCGGGCGGCGAACTCGGTGAGGCGCGGCAAGGCGGGGTCGTCGGTCCGCTGGAGCATTTTGAGCAGGAGCTGCACCACCACGGGTCGCGAGCGGCGGAGCATGCCCGCGTAATAGGCGCCGACGGTGGGCGCGAGGCGCGGCAAGCGCTCGAGTGCGGCGGTCGTGAGCGCCGGGCTCTCGAGCCGCTCGAGCGTAGCCACGGCGGCGATGTGCACGGCGGGATTCGCGTCGTGCAACAGCTTGAGAACGCTCGAGGTGTCTTCCGTCGTCGCGGCCACGGCAAAGAAGCGCGCCGCCTCGAGCCGCTTCCACCAGCGCCCGGACGAGGCGTTCGAGCGGACCATCCTGGCCCACCAATGGCCGCGTAGCGCGGCCGCGAGCTGCCGCCAGCGATCACCCGGGACGCGGGCCGACCAGCTCACGAGGGCATCCACCGCGAGCGGGATCGGCAGGCGCGCGAGGTTCACCAGCACGCTCCCCAGGTCCGTCGAGCCGAACGCCCACTTTTGCATGGCCGCGTTCAGGCGGAGCACGCGTGGATGGAGCCGGGCGCGCCGCCGCAGCCGGAACCAGCGGTTGAGGATGATGAGAATGATGAGGGCGACGAGGAGCGCCCCCTGCGCGATCGCCACCACTGCGAGAAAGTGGCGACTCGTCACTTTCCCACCCAGCGGCGGACCTTCTCGAGCGCGACGCGCAGGCTGATCGGTTTGACGAGGTAATCCAAGGCCCCCGCCTCGAGCCCGCGTAATTGCTCGCTCTCGTCGCCATGAACAGTCGTGAACACCACGCGATACGCTCCCGGGCGCTCGCGCTGGAGCGCGGCCAAGATCGAATAGCCGTCGAGCGCGGGCAGGTCCACGTCGAGCAGCAACAGTGGATGCGACCGACCGATATCGATGGTGAGGAGATGATCGAGCGCGTCGCGTCCGTTGCGAAAGGAGGAGAAGTGGTAGCCGCGGGAGCGCAAGCCATACTCGAGCAGCTCGGCGAGCGCCGGATCGTCCTCCACGACGATCACATCCGGGACCCCCGTCCCTTCCTCCGCACCCACTTCGGCTGTCGTGGATGGCGTGCGCGACGCCCGGGGACCGTGGTCGCTGCCCGCTGCGGGCGCTTCGAGCCCCAGGCCCTCGGCGAGGCGGCCGATAAACCATTGGGCGACGGAGCCGCGGTCGGCGTCCACATCATCGGGCCGGGCCGCCCAGTCTTTCACCGTTGCTTCCATTCCGGCCGCGAGGCGCGAGACTCCCCAGAAGCCGTACGAGCCCGCCGACCCGTGGATCTTATGGGTCTCACGTCGCAACGCGTCGAGCGCCTCGCGGTCGTTCCCGGCGGCGGCGAGCCGCTCCGCGAGGTCCGTCAGGAGGCCGAGCTGCTCGCGCATGCCCTGGAGGTACTCCTCGAGCAGGCCCGGCGGCAGCTCGGGAGGCGACGCCGAATCCGCAATCATGCACCAAGATGTGAGAACCCGGAGCGAAAATGCCATAGCGCCGGGTTATCTTGGCGTGGGTCGCCTATGACCGAAGCCGATACCGTTGGGCTGTGCCGTTCCTGCCGCTGGATGCGCACCGTGGTGAACCGGCGCGGGTCCACGTTCTACCGCTGCGGACGGGCGGACTGGGACGAGCGCTTCCCCCGGTATCCGGCGCTCCCGGTCCTGGAATGCAACGGGTACGAACAGGCAGGTCCGGACACCGGAAAAGGGGGAGGGGAGAGGGGAGAGGTTCGCTCCGATTAGCTACCTCTTCCCTCTCCCCTCTCCCCCTTTTTCCGAGCGCTTTTTTGAGCACAATGCGTAGTTCTGCTATTGCGCGGCCGGTTCGAACTTCCCACCTTGGGGCCGCGCCCTGACCCGTTTCGCCGAGGACCTTCGTGGCTCAACAGCGTTCGCTGGAGCGCGCCAAGCTGTTCTTCTTCCGCCACTTCGAGCGGATTTTCGTGCTGTTGCTGGTGCTCGCCATGGTCGCGATCCACGACCTGGTCGACCAGAAGTTCGCGTTCTTGAGCTTCTATTATCTGCCGATGATTCTCGCCGGCTTTTACGGTGGCCGGCGGTTCGCCGTCATGGCGGGTGTGTTCGTCGTCGCGCTCGTCCTCTTCTATCAGTATGTGCAAGGGCTCGACATGCTCCCTGGTTTCTACGCGGACGCCCTGTTCGCGCTGATGCCGTGGGCCGGGTTCCTCATTCTCACCGGATACGTGGTCGGCGGCCTGGCGGAGCAACGCGAAGCGCGGCTGGCCGAAGTGAAAAACGCGTACCTCGCCACCCTCGAGCTCCTGACCTACCACATCGAATCCACGGAGCGCCATCAGCAGGGGCATTCGAACCGCGTCGCCGACGTGGCGGCCGCGATCGGCCGGGAGCTCAACCTCCCCGAGGACACGATCGAGAATCTGCGGGTCGCCGCCCTGTTGCACGAGGTCGGCACGCGCGATCAGCGCCTGCTACGGCTGCTCTCGCGATCGGTCAGTGATTCATCGGTGGGCGTGGCGCGCGCCATGCGCGGCGCAGCCGAGATCATCGGCGAGTACGGCCACTATTACGAGATCGTGGGTGAAGACTGGGACATCGAAGCGCTGCCGCTGCCGATGGCGGTGAAGATCCTGGCGGTCGCGGACGCGTTCGAAACCCTGCAGATGGCGACACCCGTCCGCCCGGCGTTTCCCAAGTGGAGCGCGCTCGAGGAAGTCGAGAAGGGAGCGGGGAAGACGTTCGCGAAGGACGCCGTACGGGCGCTGCGCACGGTATCGGCGCGGCCCGAGGCGACGGCGGACCAGCAGCCTGGATTGCGCGTCGTTTAGTCGCCGGGACCGGGGAGCGCCTTGGGGTCCCGCCGGCCGCTCGCGACGCCTCCCGCGACGCCCGCGCCGAACGCCGCCGCGGTCCACATCGTGACTAAGGGGAGTGCCGCCACCGGGAGGGCGACGACGGCGGCCGCGACGCCCGCGATGAGCGGGGCCACCGGCTTCTGAATCGCATCGACGTAGCGCAGCCGGCGACGCACGAAGTTCCGCGCGCCCACGAAGCCGCCTCCCAACGCCGCCACTCCAATCAACAGACCGAGCATTTCGTCTCCTTGTCGCGCGCCCTACGCGCCCGCGCGCCGGGGAGTTTCCCGCCGTGCCAGCCTTTCGGAAATGTGTTCGAGTTCTGTGCGAAAACCAGTGGACGCGGGGCGAGGAGTCGGGACCGAGGCTAGCTTTGGAGTTGATGATGCCGCGCATCGCCGCCGCGCTGATCGCGCTCGGGCTCCTGTCCACCAGCCCGCTCCCGCTCGCTGCCCAGAACCTGCGGGTGCCCTACCAGATGTTCACCCTGCCCAACGGCCTTCAGGTCATTCTGCACGAGGACCACTCGGTGCCGGTGGTCGCGGTGAACACGTGGTTTCACGTCGGCTCGGCCGACGAGCAGCCCGGGCGCACCGGCTTCGCGCACCTGTTCGAGCACATCATGTTCATGGGCTCCGAGCATGTCCCCACGGGAGAGTTCGACCGCCAGCTCGAAGCGGCGGGCGCGGACAACAACGGCTCGACCACCGAGGATCGGACGAATTACTACGAGGACGGACCGGCCAACGCGCTCGCTCTGATGCTGTATCTGGATTCGGATCGCTTGGGTTTCCTGCTCCCCGAAATCACGCCCGACAAGGTGGACCTGCAGCGGGGCGTCGTGCAAAACGAGCGGCGCCAGAGTTACGAGAACCGGCCGTACGGGTTGGCCCAGGAGAACATTCTCCAGCGCCTCTATCCCGCCGACCATCCCTACCACTGGCCGGTGATCGGGTCGATGGCGGACCTTCAGGCGGCCACCATCGAGGACGTGCGACGGTTCTTCCAGACGTACTACACGCCCAATAACGCGACCTTGGCGATCGCCGGCGACATCACGGCGCGAGATGCGCGACGGCTCGTCGAGCGGTACTTCCGCGACATTCCGCGTGGGCCCGCGGTGACGCGCCGGCCGCCGCCCGCCGTTCAGGTTCCGGACGTCGTCAATGCCGTGATCGAAGACCGCGTTCAGGTACCGCGCGTGTACGATGCGTGGCACACGGTCAAGGCCTTCGCTCCGGACGACGCCACGCTCGACGTCGTGGCAAACGTGCTGGCGGGCGGCCGCTCATCTCGGTTGTACCGCCGGCTCGTGTACGAGCTGCAGATCGCCACCGACGTGATGGCGCTCCAGGACGGCAGCCGCATCGATGGTAAGTTCGAGATCTACGCGACCGCTCGCCCGGGTCACGCGCTCGGTGAGCTCCAAAAGGTGATCGACGAGGAGGTGAAGAAGCTCGCGGACCAAGGCCCGACCGTGCGCGAGGTGGAGCGCGCGCAAAACAGTTTCGAGGCGCAGTTTCTTTCGCGCATGGAACAGGTGGGTGGCAAGGCGGACCAGCTCAACTTCTACAATTATTTCGTGGCGACCCCGGACTACTTCCAGAAGGACCTGGATCGGTATCACAAGGTGACCCCGGCAGCGGTCCAGAGGGCGACGCGTCGGTATCTCGCGGATGTGCCTTGTGTGCTCCTCAGCGTCGTGCCACTCGGGAAGCGGGAGTTGGCTGCCCCCGCGGTTATTCATCAGGAGGGAAAGTGAGATCGGCCGGCGTTGTGGCGCTCATGCTCCTCGGTCGAGGAGCCGTGCCGAGTCTGAGCGCCCAGGTGGATCGCTCCAAGCCGCCGACCCTGCCGCCACCACCCGCTCTCAAGCTTCCAGCGATTCGGACCGCGAAACTCGACAACGGGCTCGAGCTGACCGTCGTCGAAATGCACAAAGTGCCGGTCGTGGACGTGCAAGTCATGGTCGACGCCGGGGCCGCGCGCGATCCCACGGACGCCCCGGGGCTCGCGACGTTCACTGCCGGGATGCTGCAGCAGGGAGCGGGGACGCGGGGGGCGCTCGAAGTCGCGGACGAGGCCGCGTTCCTCGGCGCGGCGCTCAACACCACCGCGTCCTTCGACATGGCGGTGGCATCGGTGCACGTGCCCAAGCGACGGCTCGAGGCGGCCCTCGACCTCCTGGCCGACGTCGTGCTGCGGCCCACGTTTTCCGATTCAGAAGTGAACCGGCAGCGCGAGCTCCGCGGCGCCCAGCTGGTACAGCAGCGCGACGAGCCCGTCGCCGTGGCGAGCGTCGCGTTTCCGGCGATCGTCTTCGGGGCGGCCCATCCGTACGGGCATCCCTTGAACGGTACAGACGCCGCGACGGCGGCGCTCGCGCGCCCGCAGGTGGTCCAGTTCTACCGGACGTATTACCGGCCCACCGGCGCACGCGTCCTGGTCGTGGGCGACATCAACCTCGCCGAGGCACGGAAGCTCGTGACCACGCGCTTCGGCGCCTGGGACAAGGCCGACGTCCCCGCATTCCCGACGGCTCCCGCCCCCGCCCCCGCCGCCCGGACCGTGTACCTGATCGACAAGCCGGGCGCGGCGCAATCGGTGATCCGGATCGGCCACGTCGGCCCGCCGCGCACCACACCCGACTGGTATGCGTTGGAGGTGTTGAACACGATCCTCGGCGGCGCGTTCACGTCCCGGTTGAATCAGAATCTGCGTGAGACCCACGGCTACACGTACGGAGCATTCTCGCAGTTTGCCGCGCGGCGTCTGTCGGGGGCGTTCGTCGCGCTCGCGTCGGTGGTGACCGCGAAGACCGATAGCTCGCTCATCGAATTCCTGAAGGAGCTCCGACGGATTCGCGACGAAGCGGTGCCCGCGACGGACCTGAACAAGGCCAAGGCCTACGTGACCCTCGGATTACCGGGCGACTTCGAGACGACGGGCGGTGCGGCGGCCCGGTTCCGCGATCTGCTCGCGTATGGATTGCCGCTCGACTACTACGACCAGTACATCCAGCGTATCAACGCGGTGACGGCCGACGATGTGCAGCGGGTGGCGCACCGCTACATCGATCCGGACCATTTCGACATCGTGGTGGTCGGCGACAAGAGTCAGATCGAGGCGGGTATCAGGGCCTTGAACGAGGGGCCCGTGGTGTATCGCGACGTGTGGGGGCAGGAGATCAAGTAGATCACCAGCGGATCGCGGCGCTCGCCCAGGTGAAGCCGGACCCGAACGCCGTAAAGAGCAGCAGGTCGCCGCGCGCAATGCGCCCCGCGCACACCGCCTCGTGCAGCGCGATCGGAATCGACGCCGCGGTCGTGTTGCCGTACTTCTCGATGTTGGCGTAGACCTGATCGTCGCGCAGGCCGGTGGCCTTCTGCACCATCTCGATGATGCGCAGGTTCGCCTGGTGGGGAACCAGGAGCGTGATGTCCGCGGGGGTGAGACCGTTGGCCTGGAGGGCGGTCGCCACGGACTGCGGCATTAGCAACGACGCGTACTTGAAGACCTCCTTGCCTTCCATCACCGCCCGATGCTTCCCCTGGCGCAGCAGCTCCTCGCTGACGTACGGATCGTGCGCCAGTCCGGGCGCGTCCACCCAGAGCTTCTCGGCGTGTCGGCCGTCGGCGAACAGGTGGGTCGAGAGCACACCGCGCTCCGGGTCGTCCGTCGGGCCGAGGATCACGGCACCCGCGCCGTCGCCGAACAGGACTGCCGTGTCGCGCCCGCGCGTCGTCTTGTCGAGCCCGCGAGAGTGAACTTCGGCGCCTATCAGCAGCACTCGCTTGTACTGGCCGGTCCGAATCCAGGCGTCGGCCACCGAGAGTCCGTAGATGAACCCCGAGCACTGATTGCGCACGTCGATCGCGGGGATATCGGTGAGCCCGAGCTCGCGCTGGAGGAAGACGCCGTTGCCGGGCTCGAAATGGTCCGGCGTGCAGGTGCAGTAGACGATGCAGTCCAGATCGGACGCTTGCATCCCCGCGTTCGCGAGCGCGCGATTCGCCGCTTCGCGCGCCAGCGTCACGCCCGTTTCACCATCGGACACCCAGTACCGGGTCTTGATGCCCGACCGCTGCATGATCCACTCATCGGACGTGTCCATGATGCGCCCGAGGTCGTCGTTGGTGACGACGCGCTCGGGAACGTGGAAACCCGTGGCGATGAACTCGGTGCGCGGCATCGGTCTTCCTTGCGGGAACGGGGGGACGGGAGGAGATTTCGCCCCCGACACGGGGCTTGGCAAGGGAGCCATGGATCTTGCGATCAGTCGTGCGCAGTACGACGCGGTCCGGGGAGCCCGCCACCTTCCTGACGTCCTGAAGAAGGTGTTGGACGGCGCCACGCGATCAGGCGACGGCTACGTCCTTCACCTGACCTACGAAGAGGCGACCGCGCTGAACGAGCTGTGTTCCTGGAACGTACATACGGACGGGTCCGGTGCGGTCACGCGGGAATCCAAGGTCTTCGATGACCTCGTGAAGGTGATCCTGACACATCCGGATTACTGATGACGGCGACGGAAGGACGGAACGAGGAATGAAACGGCTGCTGATCCTGCTCGCGTGCTTCACCTTTCCCCTTTCCCCCTTCTCGGTTCCCGGTCTTGCCGCCCAGAAACGCGCCATCACCGTCGAGAGCTACCTGGCGCTCCCCGTCGTGGGTGACCCACAGCTCTCACCCGACGGAAAGTGGGTGGCCTACACCGTCACCGAGTACTCCCTCAAGGAGAACCGTGGCACGACCCGCATCTGGCTCGCGGATATCGCGGGAGGTGCGTCACCCAGGCAACTCACCACCGGGCCCGGCTCCGACCGGCAGCCCCGGTGGTCGCCCGATGGGCGGACACTGGCCTTCGTGTCGACGCGGGAGAATGGCGCCCAGCTGTGGGTGCTGCCGGTCGCCGGTGGTGAGGGGCGGCGCCTGTCCAACCTGCCCGATGGTGTCTCCGATCCGCTCTGGCTTCCGGACGGCACGGGCCTGGTGGTGACGAGCGACATCAAGTGGCCTGCCGAGCAGGAGATCGACCGCCGCAACGGCGAGTTCCCCACGGATGCCCGCCTCTGGACCGAGCTCCTGTGGCGCCACTGGGACGACTGGCGTACCGGCAAGCGGCAGCACCTCTTCACCGTCGCGCTTTCAGACGGCACCGCCAAGGACATCACGCCGCTCGATCACGACGTGCCGACGATCGCGACGGGCGGCGATGGGGACGTGAGCGTGGCGCCCGACGGCAAGGAGATCGCGTTCGCGATGCACGGCGACACCACCGTGGCCGACAACACCAACGTCGACGTCTACGTGACAGGGCCGGATGGCTCCGGGATGCACGCGGTCACGACCAACCGTGGGGCCGACAACACACCGCGCTATTCCCCCGATGGCAAATGGCTCGCGTACCTCTCGATGCAGCGCGCAGGGTTCGAGGCGGATCGGCTGCGACTCATGATACAGCGACGGAATGACGGAAAGACGGAAAGTGGGGCGCCGACGGAAGTCACTGCCGGGTGGGCGCTTTCGGTCGGGTCCTACACTTGGTGTCCCGATTCGAAGTGCATCTACGCGGTCGTAGAGGAGCGCGGGGGCGACAACATCTACCGGATCGACATTCCGTCGTTCCGACGTTCCGTCGCCGTCGCCTCGGGTGTCAACACAAACGTCAGCGTCGCCCCCGACGACAAGACGCTGGCCTATCTCCACCAGAGCAACACGCAACCGGCGGAAGTGTGGAGCACGGGACGGCAGCTATCTCACCACACCGACGCGGGCGTGGGGTCGCTCGACCTTCGCCCACTCGAGGCGTTCGCCTTCGTGGGCGCGCTGGGCGATTCCGTGCACGGCTGGATCCTCAAGCCGCCGGGGTTCGATCCGGCGCGCAAATATCCGCTCGTGTACCTGATCCATGGGGGCCCACAGGGCGCGTGGGACGACAACTGGCACTCGCGTTGGAACTACCAGATGTTCGCGGCGCGCGGCTATGTCGTCGCGGCTGTCAATTTCCACGGGTCGACGGGCTACGGGCAGAAATTCACGGATGCGATTTCGCAGCACTGGGGCGACTCTCCGTTCGACGACCTGATGAAAGGTCTCGACGCCGTCGCCCGGCTCCCGTTCGTGGATTCGACCCGGATGGGCGCCGCGGGGGCCTCCTACGGCGGCTACGCGATCTATTGGCTCGCAGGGCATACGAACCGGTTCAAGGTGCTTGTAGCGCACGACGGCGTGTTCGATCTGACGAGCATGGCCGGCTCGACGGAGGAGCTCTGGTTCCCCTACTGGGAGTTCGGAGGGACGCCGTACGCCAACCGCACGGTCTACGACAAGTGGTCACCGCATAACTTCGTCCGCGGCTGGAAGACCCCGATCCTCATCGTGCACTCGCAGCTCGACTACCGCGTGGATCTGTCGCAGGGGTACGAAGCGTTCACGGCCGCTAAAATGATGGGCGTGCCCGCCAAATTCCTGTTCTTCCCAGACGAGGGACACTTTGTAACGCGGCCGCGCAACCGCCGCCTGTGGTGGGGCACGGTGCTCGACTGGCTGGATCAGTATTTGACGCCCGCTCCCCCCCCTCAGACCGGCGCTCGCTGATGGGCGAACCGTTTCTCAAGACGCTGAATCGCGCCACGATCGCCGCAGTGGTGCTGGGGCTCCTCCTGCTGATGGCGGTGCCCCGTCACGGATCGTTTCTCGGAGACTTCGTCGACGTCTTCACCGTGGCGTTGTGCTTCACCTTCCTCGCTCCCTACTTCGACAGGCTGCTGCTCGGACTCCCGGGCATCGAAGTCGGCTTGGGGCGGCTGGTTCGCGTCGCCGGATGGTTCGCGGGCGGCATGTGGTGCCGCTTGATGGGTGGATGGCTCTGGATTCGGTACGGGCGCGACCCGAGCGAGCTTCCGGGTCTCCTGTGGGGTGGGGTGGTGCTGGTGATCTACGAGCTGGTGATGAACAGCGTCACCCGACGGCACGACGCTACGTCGTAGCACAGCCCCTATCGCTTCACCCAGACGTTATTCTCCCGCCGCACATCCGGGAAATGCTGGTCAGGATCTACCTCGATCTTGACCACTTCCGCGGGCACCTTGCGCACGTAGGCGTAGTGGTTTCCCTGAAACCAGATCTCGACGGGGAGGCGCGCGTTCTCCGTGGCGCCGCTGGCGTAGGTCAGGCGCAGCTCCACCGGCATCGGAAGGCCGCCCAGGGTCGAGAGATAGACATGGGCGGTCAGCGTCCCGGTTGAGTCCGCTCGCGTCGCGCTCGAGTCCACCGCCAGATCCACGACGTCGGTCCGGTAAAACCATCCGCGCCAGAACCAGGACAGATCCTCGCCCAGGCCATCCTCCATGGACCGGAAGAAGTCCGCGGGCATGGGGTGCTTGTAGGCCCAGCGGCGGATGTACTCGCGGAACGCGACGTCGAACCGCGTCGTGTCATCGAGGATGTGCTGGCGCAGGAGATAGAGCCCGGTGGCTGGCTTGTTGTATTCGGCCTGGCCGAGGAGGGCGGGGGCGACGCGGTCGGCGGGGAGCATCGACGGCTCGTCCAAGCCGGTCGTGACGAATCGGGCCCATTGCGTCGCATTGCCGCGGTCCGCGGGCGCGGTATCGCGGTAGAACGCGAGCGTCGAATAGATGTTGATGAACGTATTGAACCCTTCGTCCATCCACGCGTACAGCCGCTCGTTGGACCCCACGATCATCGGGAACCATTCGTGGCCGAGCTCGTGCGTGGTCACGCCGAACAAGGCGCGACCTCCGGCGCGACGGCCGCAAAACACGATCATCGGATATTCCATTCCTCCGACCGGGCCTCCGACGTTGATCGCGGTGGGGTAGGGATAGCGGAGCCATTTTTCGGAGTAGTGCTTGATCGAATGGCGGGCATACTCCGTGGAGCGCCCCCAGTCGGTGTTCGCTTCGGGCGGATAGAACGACTGGATGAGCACGCCGTCGTACCCGCTCGCATCCCAGATGAAGCCGGCCGAGGCCGCCCAGGCCACGTCTCGCACATTCTTGGCGCTGAAATGCCATGTGAGCGTAGGCCGCGGCCCGGCGGGGCGCGTGAAGCCTTGTCCGGCCTCGGCTCTGGGAATGATGGCAACGGTGGTGTCCGAGTGCCCCGCTCGAGCGAGCCGCACGCGCTCGCCCGCCGTGAGCACCTCATTGGGGTTGAGTAAGGTCCCGGTGGCGGCCACGACGAAGCTGCGCGGCACCGTGATCGACACGTCGAAGTCACCGTACTCGAGATAGAACTCACCCTGGCCGAGGTACTGCTCGGTGTTCCAGCCGCGCACGTCGTCGTACACGGCGACCCGCGGATACCACTGCGCGATCTCGTACAGCCAGCTGGCCGCGAGCTGCTCGCGTCCCATGCGGTCGGAGCCGTGCTCGGGTACCTCGAACGAGTACGCGAGCTCGAGCTCCGTGCGCCCCCCCCCGGGGGCGAGGGGCCGATCGAGCTCCACGCGCAACATGGTCCCGTTGGTCGTGCTCGTGAGTGGGATCCGGCCGGTGGCTTGCCCTGCCCGCCGCACGACGCGCAGGTAGTGGATCGTGTACCCTCCTTCGAACCCACGGCCGGCGAACCGCGCATCGGTGGGGTTCAAGGCCGCCCCGCGGCTGTTTGCCTTGTAGATGTTCTGGTCGACCTGGAGCCAGAGGTATCGCAAGGAGTCCGGGGAGTTGTTGGTGTACCGGATCGTTTCCGAGCCCGTGATGGTGTGCGTGGCGGTGTCGAGGGCCGCGCGGATCGTATAGTCGGCGCGCTGCTGCCAGTAGCGCGGCCCGGGACTCCCTGAGCCCTCGCGGACCATCGTGGGAGGTGGGAGCGCGAGCCGTCGGAACGGCGACGTGTCGCTTATTTGGGGCGGGAGGCCCGGGTTGGTCTGAGCGGGAGCCGTGGTCGGTTGTTGGAGTGCGACCAGCACGAGTGCGAAGGCCAGCATCTACCTCTCCTCAGAGTTGGGGGTCTAACCGGGGTGCACTTCGAGCCTCCAACAAGTACCCCACAGCCACCCCGCCGACCACCATGGCGAGGCCGACCACGCCGAGGGCTGTGAGTCGCTGATTGAACAGGACCAGCGCGAGGAGTGTACCCACCACGGGCTCGATGGTCGCGGCCACGGCGGCGGGCGCGGCCTCGATCCGTTTTACGGCACCGAAGAACAAGATATTCGCAGCCAGCACGGAGCCGGCGGTGAGCCCCGCAAGGCCTCGCCAGGCGGCGCCGGATGGCGGGGGCGCGGGCGCATAGCCCGCGAGCGTGAGTCCGACGCCGAGAATCGCGACGCCTCCCAACGCCTCGAGGAACAGCACGCGGACCGCCCCGTAGCGCGGCACGGCGAACCGCGCCATGAGGGTCGTGCAGGCGTAGCTCACGGCGGAGAGCAAACCGCCCACGATGCCCGCCCCGAGGCCAAGCCGGGCCGCCTCGGCTCCGGCGTTGCTGCCGCCGGTAACGGTGAGGGCGACACCCGCCATCACGAGAACGGCGAGGAGCACGCGCGTCGGGGTGAGGGCTTCCTTGAGAATCACCCGCGCGAGGACCGCGACCAGCACCGGCGCGGTGTACAGCATCGCGGCGGCGCCCGCCACGCCGGCGCCGGCGATGGCGAATTGGTAGGCGATTTCGAACAGGGCCACGAGGAATCCACCGCCCACGCCCACCAGAAGCCACGCTCGCGCGTCCGCTCGGAACAGCTCGCGCCGGAAGGCCAGACCCCACAGTGCGAGGCAGGCCGTTCCGAGCAGCACACGCCAGAATCCGATGCTCGTCGCGGGCATGAGGTCGTACAAACCGGTGGACAGCGGGCCGGTGGTCCCCCAAGTGGCGCCGGCTCCCAGGGCCAGGAGATACCCAGTGACGCGACTGGTGCGCGGAGTGGCGGGTGCGATTGGCGTAGTCATGGGCCGAACGATAGGCGGCTCCGGCGCGCTCTGGCTAGGGCGCGGGGTCCAATTCCTACGCCGAGGCGTTGGCTCGGCACGACAACCCACTGGCCTGAGGAGCCGCACGTTTTTCCCACGCCGAGGCGTGGGCCCAGCATGGCACTGCGCTCAAGAGCAGTGATCTCTCCGCACCACTCCCAGTTGACCGGTCGTTGAGGGCGCACGCCTAGCGTTCTTCTAACATCTCTACCGAGCATGCCTGCCCATCGTATCTACTTCCACCTGACGTGGTCGACGCTAGGGCGGCGGCCGATGATCGATGTGCCTACTCGGGCATTCTTGGATAAATACTTCCGAAAGGTATCCGTCCAGGAGCGTGTGACGGTCGTAGCGCTCGGCTTCCTCCAGACGCATGTGCATCTCGTCGTGCGCACCACGCCCCGGTACGATCTCTCGCGGCTCGTGCAGCTGCTCAAAGGCGGGAGTAGCTACGCCGCGAGCAGGCAACCCCGCAACGTGCTCGGCTTACGGTGGAATCGAGAGTACTCCGTGACCAGCGTGAGCCCGGGACTCCTCCCTCAGGCGCTTGCTTATGTCGAGGATCAGAACAGGTGGCACCCCGACGAAGCGATCCCTGCGCTTTAGCGCAGTGCCTTTCGGGCCCACTCTTTTAGAGTGGGAAAACCTCAACTCAACGTGGAGCAAATCAGAAACCACTGGGGTGGGACGCTATTACTGCAGAACCGCTGCCCGGATCGCCGTTGAGATGGCGTCCACGTCCCCGGGCCGGCCCCACCACTCGAGCGCAAACCGCCCGAAGGCGAGCACGGCGAGTAACGCGCCGAGCAGAGCGAGGCCCACGCGCATGGCGGCTGCGCGCGGCTCGAGTCGCGTGGGCACGAGCGCGACGACGAGGCAGACGATCGCTGGCGCGAGCCACACCGGTAGCAAGGCGCGCGCGAACCAGGTCATGCGAAACCGTCCGTCGAGCACCGTGTGACCGTCACGTTCACGAAACCGGCCCACGAATGTCGGCCGGAACAGCGCCCGGTACCGGGCCGCGTCCCGATAGTAGAGAACGACGCTCTCTCCGCGGATCCAGCCGTCGAGGCCGGCCGTATCCCACGGCCGGCGGTCGATCACGGCCTCGAGCCGGGCCCGCGCGTCCGCGGGCGAGCCGCTGCAGGCGAAGGTGGTGGACCTCACAGGAGCTCGCCGCGGAGCACCGTCACTGCCTGCCCGCCGAGGATCACGCGGTCCCCCGCGAGTCGCACGCGCACCACGCCGCCGCGCGCAGACGCCTGGTAGGCGGTCATCTCGGTCCGAGCGAGCCGCTCGCTCCAGAACGGCGTCAGCGCGCAGTGCGCCGAGCCTGTGACGGGGTCCTCGGGCACGCCGACGCGGGGCGCGAAAAATCGCGACACGAAGTCGAACCCGGACGTCGTGGCGCGACTCGTGACCACGACGCCGCGGGCCTCGACCCGCTCCAGCGCGAGGAGATCGGGCTTGAGGCCGCGGACGGTGTCCTCCGAGTCCAGCTCGACGAGGTAATCGAACTTGGATCGGCCGACCCAGCGTGAACCGACGCGGAGCGCTGCGGCCAGACCAGGTGGCGGAGGGGCGGGGGTCGGCGGTGTCGCGGGGAAGTCGAGATCGATCCAGTCGCCGCGACGGTCGGCGGTCAGGAGGCCGCTCTGGGTGTGGAAGCGCGCCTGGCGCCCCGCGGGGAGGTGACCGTCCTCCCACAGGACATGGGCGCTCGCGAGCGTCGCGTGGCCGCACAGCGCCACCTCGTTCGCGGGCGTGAACCAGCGCAGTCGGTAGCCATCGTTCTCCGGATACAGGAACGCCGTCTCGGCGAGGTTCATCTCGCGGGCCACGTTCTGCATCCACGCTTCGTTCTGGGGCCCGCTCGAGACGCACACGGCCGCGGGGTTTCCGGCGAAGGGGCGATCCGCGAACGCATCCACCTGTACGATCGGCACTCCCATGTTTCTAACTTAGCCTACTTCCCACGCGGGGCGAGAGCGCCTGGAAGAGCAGCCCCAGCGTGATTCAACCGGCGGCGGTCACGATGGGGCTGGTTGACAGGTCTCGGCCCGCAGGCCGTCGACCTGGTCCCGCAACAGTCGCAGCGCCCGGCTGCGTGCGAAGTTCCAGTTGCGCCAATCGCCGGCCTCGAGCCTGTTGCGTTGTTCGAGCAACCCCGCTGCGACGGTACACCGCGCGCGCCCGTCCAGGCGCGGGAGTGCCTTCAATAAGAACGGGACTGCATCGGCGCTGAGCGACGCGGCATACCATCCATCGAACGGCCGCTCGGCGGGCGGGCGCGCGAGGTTGGTACGCACGATGAAGGCGTCGGGATTTAGCAGGTGTAGTCCGCCCAGGACTACGAACCCTTGGACCAGCGCCCCGAAGGCGAAACGCCGCCGCTGCCCACGCAGGGTGGTCCACCCGAACCAGGCGAAGACGCTCGCGAGATATAGCATGAAGGCCGTCGCGTAGACCCGGACCTCCGACAGGCCGAACGCGCCCACGTAGAGCCGCATGCGCGCGAGCGCGGATGCCATTACCACGGCGAGCAACAGGAGCAGCACGATCGCGAGCTGCCGAAACGTGCGTCGGTGCTCGCGCGAGTCGTTCCGTACCAACCAATCCGCACCAGCGAGCACCGGGAGCACGAGGCCGCTGGCCGTAACGAGCTCAAAGAAGCCACGGCGCGCGTACTCCGCGTAAGTCAAGCCCGTCGCCGTCGCGACCAGATCGGCTCCGCCGAATAGGTAGCGCAGCTGGATGACCACGAACACGAGGAACAGCAGATCGACGAGGCCCAGCGCCGTCGCGACCGGAATGATCCCGAGCGTCAGCTTCGAATCGCCAGTCGCCGGCGAGTTTGATGGAGTTGCCCGGAGCATTGCGCCGCGGAGGTACCCCGCGCTGAGACCTGCGAAGATCCCGAACAGCACGATGTGCCCCATTACAGAGCCGAAGTCGATGTCGAACAGATCAGCCACGACGTCATGAAACACCACGTCCGCCGAGCTGAACAGGGCGCCGAACACGATGAGCAGCGGGAACGCGAGCGTGCCCCCGAGGGCGACCGAACGCACCTGCCTCAGCCGTCCCTCGGGCAACTCGCTCCAGGCCACGTCGCGCCCCACCAACGGGAACACACCAAACCATGCGCTCAGGGCGGCATCGAAGCCCGCGCGCGCGTAGTGCCAGACCTCCCGACCGCGCAGGCTCACGCCCTGGATACTCAGGAAGGCGACCGCGAAGACGATCACGAGCCCGATCGCGTCGAATGCTTGGAGCGTCCCGGAGTCGCGGGCCACGAAGTTCGAGCCGATGAGGAGCGCGGCTGCGGCGAGCCACGGAGCGTCGGCGCTGACCGCTATCCGATGGCGACGCACCAGCCACGCCGCCGCTGTGACGAGCCCCGTGGTGCAGAGCAGGGCATTGAGTCCCCACGGCACCGCCCGCAGCAGCGTGTCGCCCGCGAGCCCTAAGCCCGCGCCCGCGGCGAGGATCTCGAGGCCGAGCCTCGTCCTGCCGCTGATGGCGCTCATCCCGCCGCCGCTTCGGGCAGCCCGCCGAAGCGCCGCTCGCGCGCCTGAAATTCGGCGACCGCTGCGGCGAGCTCGGCTGCCCCGAAGTCGGGCCACATCGTGTCGGTGAAGTACAGCTCCGCGTACGCCGATTCCCACAGCAGGAAGTCCGACAGACGCTGCTCACCGCCGGTTCGGATGAGGAGATCGACGTCCGGCAACAGCACCGTGGCGTCGATCGCCCAGCGGGAGGAATAGTCGATCGCGAGTCTGAGGCACAGGCGCGTTCCGCGCGCCGTGGCACGCTCGGCGGCCTCGATGGTTGTGACGAGCGGGGCGGGCAACCGGTCGCGACGCCCCACGACCTCGAGCCGAACGCCGTTCTCCACGAGGCGCGGCACCTCGGAGCGGAGGTAGCGCGCAAACAGGCGCATCAGCGCGGCCACCTCGGCGGCGGGGCGTTTCCAGTTTTCGGCGGAGAACGCGTACACGGTCAGGGCGGCGACGCCGAGCCCGGGGGCCGCCTCGACCGTCCGGCGGAGCGCTTCTGCGCCGGCGCGGTGGCCTGCGACGCGAGGCAGGCCCCGGCGTCCAGCCCAGCGGCCGTTACCGTCCATCACGATCGCGACGTGCAGAGAAGAGCTTTGCGACATAAAGTCCAACCTCAAAAAAAAAGTCTCACCCGTGACGGGTGGCGTGAATCAACGCTTCCATGTGGTCCAGGTAGCGCTCCAGTGCACGCCGCCCGGCCGCCGTGAGGCGGTACTCGGTCTTGGGAATCCGTCCCTCGAACGACTTGGTGCACGCGATGTACTGCGCTTCTTCCAGGCGGCGAGCGTGCACGCTCAGGTTCCCGTCGGTCGTCTTGAGCAGCGCCTTCAGCTGGTTGAAGCTCAGCGAGTCGTTCACCGCGAGCGCGCTCACGATGCCGAGACGCACCCGCTCGTGGATGAGGCGGTCGAGCTCAGCCGCGCGCAGGCTGCCACGCTCGCCTCGCGGGGCGGCCTCGGCGGGCTCGGCTTTCCTCGCTGCGGCGTGCTTAGCCACCGTACCTCCGAGCAATGATCGTGCCGAATACGATGTGCAGGCCTCCGAACCCGGCGGCCATCAGCCAGTTGCCCGATGCCACCGGTCCGAAGAGCGCCGCCGCCCCGAACACCATGAAGCAGATCCCCATCACGGGCACGATCCGCACTGAAAACGCCCCCCCGGTCACGAATCCGGCTCCATACAGCGACAGCCACGCGCCCGGGAGCGCTTGAGACTGGCCGGCGCGGTACAGCGCTACGGTGAGGAGACCGCCGACGATCATCGGCGGCAGGAAGCCTAGCCCGAACCGGCGGCCGGGCCCGGAGAGAATCGGGTCGTGGACCGCGTATGCTTTGCGGACCATGGCCGATCCGCCGATCGCGAGCGCGACGACCGCCTCCCCCAACCACGTCGCCAGCCACAGCTCGGGCGTGGTCTGACGCGCTGCGATGAACGCCGCCACGAGCGCGGTGACGCCGACGGCCACCTGTCCCCACCCGGGCACGGCGGTGAAGGAGCCCGCGCGCTCCATCGTCTGGCGGATGTAGCGGAGGTTATCGAGCGCGCGATCGTGCAGCGGCTTGGGAGCGACCATGGCGACATCATGCGTCATGGCGCCCGACTTGTCAAGTACTTTGCAATACAAAGTGAACAGGGGAGATAGGTTTGACCCCATGCGCGTCTATATCTCGGTCGACATGGAGGGCGTGGCCGGTGTGGTCCACGAGTCCCAGACCGACCCGGTCACGCCGGCATTCGCGGCCGAGTATGCCCGGTTCCGCCGCCTGATGACGGCGGAGGCGAATGCGGCGGTCGAAGGGGCGCTTGCGGCCGGCGCCACCAGGATTCTCGTGAACGACAGCCATTGGTTCATGCGCAACTTGTTGGCCGAAGAGCTACACCAGGCGGCGGAGCTCGTGTCCGGCGATCCGAAGCCGCGCTCCATGGTGCAGGGGATCGAGGACGGATTCGACGCGGCGTTGTTCATCGGCTATCACGCCCGCGCCGGCACTCCGAACGCGATCCTCGATCACACGTACGCCGACCGGATTCACGAGGTGCGACTCAACGGGAAGGCGGTGGGCGAGCTGGGGCTCAACGCTGCGTTTGCAGGGACGCACCGCGTGCCCGTGGCGCTCGTGAGCGGGGATGCCGCCCTTGCCGCGGAGGCGAAGGACCTCCTCGGGCCGGGCGTCGCGACCGTCGTGGTCAAGCACGCGGTGAGTCGGCATGCGGCGCAGAGCGTGGCGCCGGTGGTCGCCTGCCGGATGATCCGGGAGGAGGTGGCGGGCGCGCTCAAGCGCTCGCACACGCCATTCGTCCCGGCCACGCCAATCGCGCTCGAGGTCGACTTCGCGCTCACGATCCACGCCGACATGGCGGAGCTGTGTCCGGGCGCGACCCGGACGGCCGGTCGTACGGTCAGCTTCACCCACCAGGACTACCGCGAAGTGTTTCGCGCGTGGCGCGCGCTGTTGAATCTGTCGGCGGCGGTGTAGCGCGCTGCGTCAACCGGTCGCCAGTAACACGAGTCCGTAGTCTCCCACAATCCGAAACCCGATCGCGAGATACGCGGCGCGGGCCATCGCGTTGTCGGGGTCCGCGAAGAGCACCGCGCGCTGGACTCCCTGCTTGTGCGCCGCGAGGAGCGACCCGGCCACCACCGACCGCGCGTAGCCACGCCCGCGGTGCTCCGCCGGTGTCCAGACGCCGCCGATCTGCACGATCTCCGGAAGCATGGCGTTGAAGACGGAGTAGGAGACAGGAGCGGCGCCCGCGAGGAGTATCCAGTCTGCGCCGCGGTCGTGCTGCAGCTGCACGTCGGCGCGGCTCGCGCGGCGGAGCTCGGGGTTGTCCGCCGCGCCCAGCGCTTCGACCGAGAAGCTCGCGCGCCACCCGGCGAGGAGCTCGAGCTCGCCGGTTTCCGGGTGGCGGCAATGGACCGTGCCGGCCGCGAGGGCCGGCGGAATGACGAGCCGAGCCAGGTCGAGCACGTAGAGCTGGTCGCGGCTGTTCTTGGTCGCGCGCGCCGTCGCCAGGCCCAGCGCCCGTCGCGCCGCCACGACCTGATCCCAGGGACCCGAGAACCCCGTGACGCCCCGCCCCGACCGCCGGACCGCCTCCCGCGCCACGGCCGCCGCCTGTGACGGTGCCTGCACCAGCACCATGCCGTTCCAACAGTGCGCGGCGACGTCCGTGATCCTCCCCGCGTCCAGCGCGGCGACATAAGTCGCCTGCATCGGTTCGCCCCAGTCCAGGAGTCCGGCGCTGCGCGCGTTGGCACGCAGGAACATCGATGTCTCGGCGTACGCCGCGAGGAACTCCTCGAGGGCAGCTGCGTCCCCCGGGCGGAGCAGGCGCAACTCTGCTGTCACTGTGCCTGCGGTGGTCGGCGCAGCTTGAGCACCTTGAGCGACAGGCTGCGCGCCAGGATGCCCAGCCCTCGGGGGTCGCCCGCGCGCCGTGGTACGGCGCGGTAGATGAGGATCACGAGAATCCACGTGATCCAGCTCGAGCGCTCACTCCACGACAGGCTCCGCAGCATGAGCCAGGGCTGGGTGTACGCGGCTGTCCAGGGCTCCCAATCACCCTGGGCGAGCGCGATCGGCCGTGCGATCACCCGATTGGATCGATAGCCGTGAGCGCTCGGGCTGGAGACGTTCCACACACACGTGACCTGCCCCCAGCCGTGATTGTCACTCGCGCCCACCACCAGGAGGTCGCGCCGCGCGGCGAGCCGCAGGACCTGCGCGCGGGCGTCGGCCGGGAAGGCCAGCGCCTTGGGTGCGCAGTTGACGATCTCGAACCCGTCCACGCCGGCGGCTACGAAGGCATCGAGGTCGCCCCAGTGACTCCGCCAATACTCGGGAAGCGAAGCAATGCCGATCGCTCCGTACCGGTGCAGCTCAGCGAACAGCCGCAGCATCGACTTCGTGTCGCGACCGAACGCGCCACGATCGATCAGGGTCACGCTCCCGAGGGCGACGATGTGCTGATCGTACACGCTCCACTCCACGCCCGGCAGCAGGGGGATCGGGTCGGTGACGTCCTCGCTGAACAGGATATTGTGGTCGGTGACATACGACGCACCGAAGCCCTGGGCGGCGTGCCATTCGGCGAGGTCGTGGAACGTCCAGCCGCGCCGGCCGTCGTGGGAGCGCTCGGTGTGGGCGTGATAGTCGATCACGGTGAACGCGGAGTCCGCGACCACGAGCCGCGAGACCGGGCGCGGGAGGAGGACCGCCGCCACGCCGAGCCCCGGGACTATCGCCGCGCCGAGTACGGCCGTGACAATACGGCGCCGGCGCGAGCCGGGTCGCAGCCATCCCCACAGGGCGAGCGCCGGGATCCACACGATCAGCAAGGCGATCGCCCGCCCGACCGTCAGGAAGGTGAGCGTGTCGAGCACGTTCGAGATCGGCGCGAGCGCTGTGTAGGCGGTCGGGCGGACCAAATCCGCATCGAGCGGCGGCGCGCCGGTGGCCGCGTCCACCACGGGAGGGAGCGGCGACGTCGCGGCGAGCAAGATCAGCACGATGAAAGCGAGGGCGATCGGGTGGCGGCGCAGGAGATTCACTCGTACAATCTTGAGTATGAGGGCGACCGACGCCACGGTGGTATGTCTGCTCGCTGGCCTGTTCGCGCTCGCTTGCAGACGATCGGAGCGGGCGGGCACGTCCGCGCCCCCGGCGGATGGGGGGGCGGGGGCGAGGGCGGGGGCGGGGGCGGTGGTGTCGGTTTATATGCCGTCGAGAATGGCCGACCGGCTGATGGGGCGGCTCCAAGCGGTCGCCGCGCAGCATCAATGGGTGCTCTCGGTGCGCACCGACAGTGCGGCGCTCGCGGAAGTGGACCTGATCATCGATGACAGCGCGGGTGCGCCGGTGGGCCGCGTGCGCCCCGGGGCCCGATCCGCGGCCGAGGCGCAGCAGATGGCCGAAGTGCTGCGCCGATGAGCGTGGCCGACTTTGCTGCCATTCCGGACGTCGTCCTGGGTCCGCTCGCGGGCCGACCCGAGGCCGACTGGTACAAGGCCCCACCCGGGAAGTGGTGTCCGGCGCAGATCGTTCATCACTTGGCGATCGGGATCGACGGCAGCGGGCGCACCTTCCAGGACCGGCGCGGCAAGCTGTCGATGAAGCGTCGCCCGCGGACCGCGTTGCAGCTGCTCGGCGATCTGGTGATGTTGAAGATCGGCTGGATCCCGTCGGGGTTCCGCGCGCCCGACGTCACGCGGCCGGCCGAGCGACCGGAGGCGGCCGTGGTCGAGCGCATGCTGCGGGAAGGCGTCACCCGATTCCTCGCCCTCGAGCGCGAGCTGCTGCCGGCCCGAGCGGCGGACCTGTTCGTCAAGCACCCCCGGCTCGGCGACCTCACGTTGCCCGAATGGCTCCGATTCCATGTCCGACATTGCGCCCATCACGCGAAGCAGATCCGGGCGCGCCTCGCGTCGTGAGCGGGAAAGACAAGCGGAAGCTCACGGTGCGAGTCCCCAATCCGGACGCGCCCGTGAAAGGCCGTCTCAAGACTCCGTCGCACAAGGTGCACAAATCCGCCAAGCAGTATCAGCGACGGCCGAAGCACCCGCACCGACGGGGCGGGGGCGACGACGACTAATCCGCTCGCTCCATCGCCAGCGTATTTCCGTTACACACCCGGACCGGTGATCGATGCCTGACTACGACTATCTCATCATCGGTGGAGGCATGACCGCCGATGCCGCGGCACACGGTATCCACGAGGCCGATCCCGCCGGCTCGATCGGCATCATCGGCGCCGACCCGCATCCCCCCTACGACCGACCGCCGCTCTCGAAGGCCCTGTGGAAGGGTGAACCCGAGGAGAAGATCTGGCGCAAGACGAAGGAAACCGGCGCGGCCCTCGAGGTCGGCCGGTGGGTGACGGCGATCGATCCGCGAGGGCACAGCGCGAGCGACGATCGAGGGACCACCTACCGCTTCAAGAAATTGCTGCTCGCCACGGGTGGGACGCCGCGGCGCCTCCCGCTCAAGACCGATCAGATCATCTATTTCCGCACGCTCGATGACTACCGTCGGCTCCACGCCCTCGCGGCGCATGACGTACGGTTCCTGGTCATGGGCGGAGGGTTCATCGGGAGCGAGGTGGCGGCTGCGTTGCGGATGCAGGGCCGAAACGTCACGATGCTCGTCCCGGAGGCGGGCGTCGGCGCCCGCGTGTTTCCGACGGACCTGTCGGCGTTTCTGGTCGACTATTATCGCCAGAAGGGCGTGACGATGCGGATGGGCGAGGGAATGGCGGGGCTCGAGCCGCGGGCGGGCTCTTGCGTCGTGCGGACGACCACCGGCGGCGAGCTCATCGGTGAAGTCGTCGTCGCCGGACTCGGCATCGTCCCCGGCGTCGAGCTCGCGGAGGAAGCGGCGCTGGACGTGGACAATGGCATCCTGGTGGACGAATTCTGTCGCACGAGCCATCCGGACATCTATGCCGCGGGCGACGTGGCCAACTTCGTGAATCCGGCCTTAGGCACCCGGCTCCGGGTGGAGCACGAGGACAATGCCAACACGATGGGACGCGTCGCCGGCCTGAACATGGCGGGCCGCGCTACACCGTATCACCACCTGCCGTTCTTCTACTCGGATCTGTTCGACCTGGGTTACGAAGCGGTGGGCGACGTCGACGCCAGACTCGAAACCGTTGCCGATTGGAAGCAGCAGTTCCGTGAGGGCGTCGTCTACTATCTCAAATCCGGTCGTGTGCGCGGCGTGCTTCTATGGAACACGTGGGGGCAGGTAGACAACGCACGGGCGTTGATCGCGGAGCCAGGCCCGTTCACAGCGAAGGAGCTAAAGGGGCGGCTCCCCCGTTAGACGCGGCTGAAGCCGCGGCTCGGCATCGGCCGCTGAAGCGGCGCCGACACACCCGTTTACGGGCAGGCGCCGAGCCGCGAGTTCACTCGCGCCTTCGGGAGCGGATGCCCCCGCTAGATCCGATAGCCCGCCGCCAGGTTCAGGTGGTTCGCCGTGAACTTGCCGCTCGGGTACGTAGTCTCGAGCCTCCGGAACTCGAAGCCGAATACGAGCGGCCCGGGGGGGCGTACCTCGACGTGCCCCTCGCAGACGAAATTCTTGAGACGGCCCTGCGGGTTGCCGAGCGCGTCTGAGAGGTCCCGATCGTCGGGGTCGTCGAGACCGCATCCACCCCCGAACATGACTCCACGCCTGGGCCGTACGTTGAGCTGACCCCAACCTCCCTTGGTTCGGACCGCCGTGCCGGTAGGTCCGAAGTTCTGCCCGATGCCGCCGCCGCCCAACCCCGCGAGGGCCTTCCCCGTGAACGCCTCTCCCAGGATTTCGACCGGGCCGAGCTTGACCCGCGTGTCGGCGGTCAGCGCGCGAGACTGGAAGAAGCTGTCGGCCGCCGCGAGCCACCCGAGGTGCCCGCCGATCGCGATCTCGCTCGGGTCGTCGGTCGGTCCCCACGCTAGTCGGACGCGCGCCTGGAGGTACGGACGGCGGCTCCGCTCGGCGGAGTCCGGTTGTGTATTGAAAAGTCCCTGGACCGTGCCCGCCGTGGGCGCGAGGACCGCGATCTGCTCGGAGAGGCGGAGTGTGTAGCCCTGCTCGAGCGTGGCGCGGAACTGCGGCAGCCACAGCCACAAGTTCCCGGCACCTGCGAAGTCGGGAAACCCCACCGACGCGAGCGAGCGGGGGCTCCGTTCGGCCACGAGTGGCGACTCCTGCCCGAACAGCAGCTGCGCGTGGTCCCAGGACACGATGCCGACCGCACGCCGCAGGCGAAGAAGGGGAAACGTCCGGCCTCCGGTCGAGGGCTGCTGTCCGCCATAAAAGTCGACGTCCACTTCACCGCTGAACGTCCCGTGCAGCACGTCCGGGTCGGTGACAAAGACGCCGAGGCGCGTTTGGCGGATAGTGCCGCCGGCGGCGCTCGCCGGGGCGAGCGTGTCCACGAACTGCGGCACGTCGACGTTGTTGACGCGCGCGTTGGTGAAGAAGCCGTTCACGAGCACCAATCCCGTGAACTCGACCGTTTTCTTCGCCTCGGGTGGCGCAGGAGACGCTGGAGGTGGCGGGGCGGGCGGGGCGGGCGGGGGCGGCGGCGGCGCCGGGGGGGTCTGCGCGGTGAGTGGCAGCGCGACGACGACGAGTGCGACGAGCATCGTAGCCCGCATCTCGGGCTCCTGGCGGTTTCGGTACGACTACAGTAAGCTGCAACCCCTTAAGCGCAACGGGGAACGAGCCGAACGATGCGGTGGGTCGCGCTGCTGGTGGGAGCGAGTTGCGTGGTGATGGGGCGCCGCGGCGCCGCGCAGGGCGGGGGGGGCGGGGGCGTCGGGGCGAGGGAGACGCGAGAGGGAAGAGGGACGGCGGGCCGCGTCACCGGGCGCGTGACGATCCTCGAAAAGGACAACCGGCCATCACGGGACCTGGGAACGGCCGTGGTGTACCTCGAAAGCGTGACCCTCCCAACCCCTCCGACCTCCGCTCCGACGGCGCACCCGGCCAGTGTCGACGTCGCGATCAACGACAAAGAATTCGTTCCACGCGTTGTGGTGGTCCCCGTTGGTTCGACCGTCCGGTTTCTGAACCACGACCCCTTCGACCACAATGTCTTCTCGGCGTCCGACGTCAATCCGTTCGACCTGGGACAGTACGGACGAGGCGAGGCACGGGCGTGGACGTTCGGGGGACCCGGGTTGACCCGGGTCTTTTGCAATGTGCACCCCAGGATGGTGATGTTCGTGCAGGTGATGGCGGGCCGTTACTTCGCCCAACCGGATGCCGATGGGAGCTTCGAGATCGCGGACGTCCCTCCCGGTCGCTATGTGCTCCACGTGTGGCACGAGCGCAGCCCTCAGGTGACGCAGGAGGTCCTGGTCACGACGTCCGGCGCTTCGGGCATTGAGCTCCAGCTCGACGCGCGCGGCTTCCACTGGGTGCCCCACAAGAACAAGTACGGCAAAGACTATCCGACAAATGCCGGACGCGAGCGCTACTAAGACCGCTCGGCTCGGGCTCGGCGCCAAGATCTTCATCGCCGCCACGCTATCCGTGGTGGGCGTCCTGGGGGTCACCCTCGGGCTCACGTCGCTCTCGGCGAACCGCACCGCCGACCAGTCCATCCGGCGCGCCCTCGCCGGCGTCCGTCGTGGGGTGCAGGCGTTCCTCAGTGGTCGGACGGCGACATTCGCCGGAATGAGCGCCGTGTCCGCGCAGGTGCCGCAGTTTCGCGAACGTCTGCTCAAGGCCTCCGAGCGAACCAACGTGCTGGACCAGGCGGAGGAATACCGCCACTTGCTCGGCGCGGCGTGGGTCCTCGTCACGAACGAGCGCGGCATCCTGGTGGCGCGCACCGACTACCCCGCCGAGTCCGACATCGACCTCTCCCGAGGCGCCTTGATCGCCAACGCGCTGTCGGGCGACCAAACCAGCGGAGCCTGGCTGGACGAGCGGCTGCACAAGCTGTTCATCGCGGTGGCAGTGCCGTTACGCGCATCCCCCACGGCCACGCCGCAGGGGGCGCTCGTCGCCGCCTATGCGGTCGACGACAGTCTGGCCGCGGAAATCAAACAGGCGACGAACACCGATGTGGTGTTCTTCGCGCTCGACACGCTGAACCATCCGTACATCGTCGGCACCACGCTGCCGCGCGATGCCGTGGAGCCCGCGCTCGCGGCGGACACCGGTGCGATGGGGGCGCTCGCGCACGATTCGACCGGTACGGAGCTCAAAGCGAGTGTGGGTGGTGAGTCCCTCATCGGGCTTGCCAGCCCCGTTCGTTCGGCCGGCGGCGACGCGTTTGGCGGCTTCGTGGCGTTTCGCTCGCACGACCGGGAGCTCGCGGCGTTCCGGGCACTGCAGCGCACGATCGGCTTCGCGGTGCTCCTGGGCCTGCTGCTGGCGCTCGGCTCGTCCTACGTGCTCGCCCGGCAGATCGCCGGGCCGATTCGCCGGCTGGCGCTGGCTACCCGCCGTGTGCAGGACGGCGACTACAGCGTGGATGTGGAGGTCTCGAGTGGCGACGAGATCGGCATGCTGTCGCGGGCGTTCAAGAGTCTCGTCGCGGACCTGAAAGAGAAGGCCGACCTGGTCGAGTACATGATGTCGGCCCACGGGGTAGCGCCGACCGAGCAGATCAAGAGTCCACGGCCGTCGCTCGCTCCCGCGGGCACCCTGCTCCGACCGGGATCGCTGTTCGCGAATCGCTACGATATCAAGGAAGTCCTGGGGACGGGCGGGATGGGCGTCGTGTATCGCGCGTTCGACCGCGAGCTCCAGGAGGCGGTGGCGATCAAGACGCTGCGCCCGGAAACCCTCGGTGGCGATGGGGTCGCGCTGGAGCGCTTCAAGCAGGAGATCCGCCTGGCGCGCAAGATCGCCCACCGCAACGTCGTGCGAACGTACGACCTGGGCGAGGTCAACGGCACGTACTACCTCACCATGGAGTACGTCGAGGGAACGTCCCTAAAGCAGCTCATCGGCGTCCGCGGCCAGCTCCCCGTCCCGGTCACGCTGACGATCGGTAAGCAGTTGTGCCGCGCGCTCGAGGTGGCCCACGAGCAGGGCATCATCCATCGGGACATCAAGCCCCAGAACATGGTGGTCGAGCCGAGCGGCTTCCTGAAGGTGATGGACTTCGGCATCGCCCGGCTCGCGACCCGCCCCAAGGACCAAGGGCTCACGCAGGAGGGCATGTCGATCGGAACGCCGGACTACATGTCGCCCGAGCAGCTGTCCGGGATGGAGCTCGACGCGCGCAGCGATCTCTACTCGGCGGGCGTGGTCCTGTTCGAGTGTCTCACCGGGCGTGTCCCGTTCGTGGCGGAGACGATGTACGCGTTGATCGCCAAACTGCTGGAAGAGCCGCCGCCGGATCCCCGGCGGCTCAACGCCGAGGTACCCGAGTCGCTGGCACAAGTGATCACGAAGGCGATGGCGAAGGAGCCGGCTGAACGGTTTGAGACGGCGTCGAAGATGCACGACGCCCTGGCGGCGATCGGCTAGATCCCCCCGAACCAGGGATATCCCTGGTCCTCCCAGTAGCCTCCCGGCCGCGTGTCCGTGAACGTCATCGACACCAGGTACTTGGTCAGTTTGTAGCCGAGCTTGGTGGGCGAGTACAGGCGCAAGGGCGCCCCGTGCGCCGGTGGCAGCGGGTTGTCGTTCATGCCGAACGCGAGGATCGTCTGGGGATGCATCGCGCTCGCCAGGTCCCAGCCGTTGGAGTAGCCGGCGTCGAAGGACACGAAGTCGATGAACCGGGCGCCCGGCCGGGGGCGACACCGCTCCACGATCGCCGAGACGGGCACGCCGTGCCAGCTCGCGATGGCGGACCATCCCTCGACGCAATGATGCTTCACCGTGTACGACACCCGTGGCATCGCCATCAGATCGTCGAGCGAGAGATCGAGCGGCTGCGCGACGAGGCCGTCGACCCGCAGGCGCCACGCGGCGGGATCCCGCAGCATCGGCGTCATATCGGAGATGAAGTAGCTCGGCAGCATGGCGCTCCGCTCGCTCGGGTCGTACGTCCGCGCGAGGCGCGTAGGCGAGAAAAAGATCTTCTCCCCTACCCAGTCGTTCACTCTGCTCCAATCGAGCAGCGCGGGACGAATGAGGCCGCCGCCATCCCACCCGCACGCGGCGAGGGCGGCCGCCGCGCCGCCCGCGAGTCCTATGTGCACGAACGTGCGCCGATTGACGCCTGGCGTCGGTCTCTCAGTCATGACTCGGGAATCGCCCCCGGTACCAGCCGGTGATCATCGCGCGGAGTGACGCCGGATCGACGACGAAGACCAGGATGATGTGCATGATGGTGAATCCAACGAACAGCCAGACGATCCAGAAGTGCCAGTACCGCGCCGCCTGAAACCCGCCGAACATGGCGGTGAGCCAGCCGAGCTGGGTCGGCTTGTAGATCGCGAACCCGGTGAGGACGGCGAGCGCGCCGAGCACGATCACGCTCGTGTACGCGAGTTTCTGCAGCGGGTTGTGCTTTCCCTGGGGCGGATGGTCCGGGCGCAGCCGCAAGTAGTACCGGACCATTTGCACGGCGCCCTGTATGTCACGCGGCAAGAAGAGGAGCGAGCGCCATTCACCGCTCTTCACGAGATACGCGAGATACAGCAAGCCGAACGTGACGAGCGGCCAGGCGAGCGCGAAATGCCAGTTGAGGGCGCCCGCGAGCCAACCGCCCAGCCGGCTCCAATGCGGCCACTGCGTGCCGTTGAAGGGGCTGAGGAGAAACGGGCCTCCGCGATTCCCGAACCGGGCGTAGGCTTCGTAGATCTGCAGGCCGCTCGCGATCATGCCGGCGAGCACGACGACCGTGGCCCAATGCGTGAGGCGAACGATCCAGTGATGACGGCGTACGGGCGTACGCGCGGAGATGGGCGGTGCCGCCGGGGGGCTGTCACTCATGGGCTGAATATATTTCTTGGCATGAGGCCCGTCATCTGGATGGCCGCGCTCGCGTCGCTGGCGTCGTGTCAGATCCGCCCGTTCGCGAAAAAGACGCCACGAGGGGACTCGACGGATCTCGCCCGGCTCGTTCCGCGTGGGGCCGTCGACAGCACGTTGCTCGTCCCGCGGGTGATCACGGAGCCCAGCGTTGTGCTGTTCTGGCTTCGCGCCGCCGACACGCTTGGCTCCGACGACCGGACGGATACCTTCGACGATCTCAAATACTACACGGAGCAGGTCGCGCCCGCTCTGGAGGCGAGCGGCATCAAGCTCCTCGCCACCAACGCCGACACGGTGTACGTGTCCACGCCCGACAGTAAACGTCGAACCATCCTCTTGTCAGGCCTCGATTATCCGTACGGCTACCTGCTGATCGACCCGGGCGGCCCGGAGCGCATCCTCACCGGCGTGTATGCGGACCAGGACCTCATGGACGAGCTGCGGGCCTACTTCGATCTGCCGGACGACAGCACCAGCGCCCAACCCCGGATCACGACCTGAACCTCGCCCAAGCCGGGGCTCGACCCGAGCTCATCCTCGCGGGCGGCGACGTCCTGCTGCACGATGGGCCGGGTGCATGGCGGGTCGAGCGGGGTGATGTCACCGTCCGCGATGGGCGGATCGCCGCGATTGGAAAGGCGACCGAAGGACCGGACGACGGAAAAGAGAAGCGTCCCTCCCTCCAGGTACGCGATTGCCGCGGGTGCCTGATTCTCCCCGGTCTCATCCAGGCGCACATCCACCTTTGCCAGACGCTGTTTCGCGGGCTCGCCGACGATTTGCGGCTCGAAGATTGGCTGGTCCGGCGCATCTGGCCGCTCGAGGCGGCCCACACCGAAGAGACGGTGTACTGGTCCGCCATGCTCGGCGCCGCGGAGCTCGCGCTCGGCGGCACGACGGCAATTCTCGATATGGAGACGGTGCGCTACACCGGGCGCGCCTTCGAGGCGCTCGAGCGCGTGGGCATCCGCGCCACCGCGGGCAAGTGCTTGATGGACGCGCACCCGGAGGGCGCGCCACTCGAGCTCGCGGAGTCGACGGATGGCGCGCTCGCGGAAGCCGAGTCGCTCGCCCAGCGCTGGCACGGTGCCGCCGACGGCCGACTCCGCGCCTGCTTCGCCCCGCGCTTCGTGCCCAGCTGCTCGGGGCCGCTCTTGCGCGCCGCGAGCGACTTGGCCGAGCGGTTCGACGCCCAGCTGCATACGCACGCCGCCGAGACGATCGTCGAGCGCGAGACGGTGCTCCGCACCACGGGCATGGAAGAGATCGCCTACCTCGATTCGGTGGGCATCGCCGGCCCGCGCGCGGCCCTCGCGCACTGTGTCTGGATCGACGGCCATGAAACGGCGCGCCTGGCGCGGCAGGGCACGACGGTGGTGCACTGCCCCTCATCCAACCTGAAGCTCGCGAGCGGTGTGGCGAAGATTCCGGAGCTCGTCGCCGCCGGGTGTCGCGTGGCGATCGGCGCCGACGGCGCGCCCTGCAACAACCGGCTCGATGTCTTCGCCGAGATGCGCCTGGCCGCGTTGATCCAAAAGCCCCGGCTCGGGGCCGACGCGCTCCCGGCCGGCCAGGTGCTCGAGTTCGCGACCCTCGGCGGCGCGCGCGCCCTGGGGCTCGAGCGCGACATCGGCTCCATTGCCCCTGGCAAGCGCGCGGATCTGGTCGTGCTCGATCTGCGCGACCCTCACCTCCACCCGGCGACCGGCGATCCGGTCTCGCTCGTGGTTTACGCCGCTCGCGCGAGCGACGTGCGCGACGTGTTCGTCGACGGCCGGCCCGTGGTGCTCGGGCACGAGCTGGTCACGGCGCCGATCGAGGAGATCGTGCGGGAAGCGGACCGCTGCGCGGTAGAGCTGCGACGGGCGGCGCGGCTCGCGTGAGCGGGGTAGCGGTGACGCCCCGCTACGACGTGGGTGGTGAAGAGCTCCCGTTCACGCTGAAGCGCTGAATCGTCTCGCTGAGCTTGGCGGCCGCGACCGACAACTGCTGCGACGTCGTCGTCAGCTCACCCAGAGATGCGATCTGCTGCTGCGTCGCAGCCGAGGCCTGCTCGGCGCCGAGCGCCGCCGCTTCCGCGATTCCCGCCACCTCCTCCATCCGCTGCACCACGTCGCGAATGCGCCGCGCCTGGCCCTCGGTCTCTCCGGCGAACGCGCCGGCGAAACGCACCGTGGCGTTCAGGTCGCCGAAGATCGCGTCGAGGGCCCGCTGCACGGCCGTGGACACGACCCCGACGCCTTCCGCGGTCCGCCGGCCCTCGCCCATGGCCGCGATCACCTCGCCGATCTGGTCCTGGGTCTGGCGCACGCGGGCACGCACCTCGTCCGCCGTGCGGGCGCTTTGCTCGGCGAGCTTTCGCACTTCGTCCGCCACCACACGGAAGCCGAGTCCGTGCTGCCCGGCGCGCGCGGCCTCAATGGCCGCGTTCAGGGCCAGGAGGTCCGTCTGGCTCGCGATCCGGGTGATCGCGTCCACCAGCTTGCCGATCTCGCGCGAGCCTTCCTCGAACCTGACCGCGGCCCCCGACACTTGGTCAAGATGACGCACCAGGGTGACGAGCAGGTCGCTGGCTTTGGCGATCTCCGCGCCGTGGCGTTGCGCTTGCTGCGCCACTCCTGAGACCTGGCGCTCCGCCTCCTGGGCGCGCGTGTGCAGCTGGGCGGCCACGCCCGCGGCGGCTTCGGAGTCGTCGCGCCCGTGTCCGATGAGCTGGCGCTGGCGCGCCGTGCCGTCCGACAGCTGCTGCGCGGTTGCCGAGATCTCCTGAGACGCGGCCTGCAGCTCCTGCGCGGAAGCAGCCAGCTGCTCGGCCATCGCCGCGAGGTCATGGGACTGCTGCTGCACCTGCCCCACGATGCCGGCGATCGCGTCGGTGGTCCGGTTGACGCTCACGCCGAGGAACCCCAGCTCGTCGAGCTCGTCGTCCTCCACCTTCACCCGCAGGTCTCCCGCCTCGACCTGCGCCAACGTTTCTCGGGCGGATCGCAGGCGGTCCACGAGACGCGTGAGCATCGGAGCCAGGGCCGCGCACGCAAACACGAGCACGAGCGTCTCCTGCGCGAACGCGCTCCATGCCCAGCCAGGGGAGCCCTGACTCACCTTGATAGCCGTCACGAGCCCGAACCCGGTGACGTTCAGGAGCAGCGCTTGCCAGGCCTCGGTCTGGCCGAGGTAGAGGGCCGCCTGCAGCGGCGCGATGAGGTAGGCGGCATACAGCAGGTGTCCCGTGGGCCCGAGCGCGAAGACGACGGTCGAGATCATCGCCGCGCCGATCGCGATGTTGAGATACGCGAACCAAGCCTGAAACGCGCGCTCCCGGGCCATCCGGGACATGCCGTAGTTGATGGCTGCGAAGGCGACGATGAAAGCGCCGATGAAGACCCACGAGACGGGCACGAGCCCCGCGAGGCGGACGATCGCGAGGAGCAGGACGCCGATGCCGACGAACCCCCAGCGCGCCCGCGTATTCGCGAGGACGTACTGCCGCTCCTTGGCGCGCTGCTCGTCGGCGAGTTGTTGGGCCAGATCGGCCGGGCCGGGCATGGAAACAAGATGCTCGGCCGCTGGGGTGAAGGGGTAGAGGGGCGGATTCAGTCGACCGTGGAGTCCGGCTCCGTCACCCGCGCTGGCCGCACCGGCACGCGCAGCGTCCCATCGCCCAGCTGGCCGTCCTCGTTCCGACCCCAGCAGTAGATGACGCCCTCTTCGGTGGTTCCGCAGGTGTGGTAGTCGCCGGCGTCGATCTGAACGAACTCAATGCCTCGAAACGCCGCATCCGACTGCACGACCTCGTCCGGTCTCACGAACGTCCGCACGCCCAACTGGTAATCACCATTCGCTCCCCAGCAGCTGACGCGATCGATGCTGGCGAACGTCAGGGCACACGTGTGGAGGCCTCCGGCGGACACGGCCACGAGCCGGTGTCCGAGCTGCAGCGGCACAGGTGCCCAGCTTCCCAAGCGTGACGTGCCTTCCGCGACGCGACCGAATTGGCTGTGAAAGTTGTCTCCCCAGCAGTAGCCGATCCCACGAGCGGTTACGCCGCACGTATGGTGGCCTCCCGCGCTCACGGACAAGAAATCGTGCACCTGTACAACCGGGCGGGGAGCGTAACTCGTGCGCTGCGACCCATCGCCGAGCTGGCCAAAACGGTTGTTGCCCCAGCAGTACGCGGCTCCATCGGTCGCCACCGCGCATGTGTGGTCCCACCCAGCGCTCACGGACTCGAATGGCGCTCGACCGGCCACGGGGCGCGGTGCCGGGGAAGCGACGGAATCTCCACTCCCGAGCTGGCCCAAGGCGTTGGCCCCCCAGCAATACACGGCGCGATCGGTCGTCACCCCACAGGCGTGATTCGCGCCGGCGCTCACCTGTACAAAGTGGAGACTTCCCGAGACCGGCGCGGGCGTGTCGATGCGCGGCGGCCTGCCGCCCTGGGATTGCGTGTACACGCTTCTGCCCCAGCAGTAGCCCTCGCCCGACGTGGTCACGCCGCACGTGAAGCCGTCACCTGCGCTCACCGACGCGAACGTCTCGCCACCGGCCACGGCGACGGGGACCGCGCTCGGGTGCTCGTTTCCGGTGCCCAGCTGGCCATATCCGTTGTCGCCCCAGCAGTACGCCACCGTCGCCGTCACTCCGCAGGTGTGCGTGGTGCCGGCCGTGACGCTCTGAAATCTCAGCTTCGGATGGTCTTGCGGGTCGATGAACGCCGTGAGCGCGGCGAGCGAAAACAGGAAGCGGACCCCCATGGTGCACCTACATTCGAAGGAGGTAGCTGAGTTTGAGGAAGAATCCGTCGTCGGTGCGGGAGAGGTTGCGGAACTGGAACGCGTCGGGCTCGGTGAGCGACGCGCCATAGCCGACGAACAAGACGGTTCCCGGAATCGGCTTGTAGGAGAACAGGACGTCGTTACGGAAATCGTTCGTGACGGAAGCCGTCGCGCTGCTGCCGTTCACGAGCAGCGGTTGACCGCTGCGCGGGTCGCGGAGCGCCACCTGATCCTGTGCCAGGTACTGTCCCACGTAGCGCACGAAGATCTCCCGCGACAACTGGTACTCGAGCTTGAAGCGCGGGATGTTGGCGGTCGAGAAGCGGCTGCCGTCCTGGGCCCGTGTAAGTCGCTGGTGCACCCACCGGGCTTCGATGCGCAGCGCCGTCGTGGGCCTGAATTGGGTGACGGTCACGAGGGTCACCTGTCGCCCTTCGGCCGCCTCGGGAAAAATGGGCGTGGCACCATAGCCGATCGTCGCGCTCGCGATCACGGCACGATTGGGCGTGTTTATCGTGAGCGAGACGTCGGGGAGATGGTACAACGGATGCGGCACCGCAAACGGCGTGGCGCCGACGGTGTACCCGGTGTAGTCCGCCGGGTCGAACCCGAAATGATTCAGGCTCAGGTTCGCGACTCCCTGCCACCCGCCTCGCACGTTCGCGATCCAGATGGTCTGAAGCGTGTCTTCTAGGGTGGGCCCCAGCCGGCCGAAATCCTCGTATTTCCAGATGGGCGCGTATCCCAGGATGCCCGTGAATTGCTCCACGAGGGCGCCCGGAGCGCCGTACCACGTGAACCGGTTGAAGGTTCTGACCGCCACGATGTCGGTGCGGTTCACGAATCCGCTCGTGTCCTGGAAATTGCGCTCGAGGCCGAGGAGCTCGAAATGGTTGCCGTACGCACGTCCGGTGCGGTCGGCGAAGGTAATGTCCCACAACTTCCCGGCGCGGCCGCCGGCGTTGTCCCGCGTCCACGCCCCCGCGACCTGGACCGACGAAAACCAGATGTTGCGCCACACTACGCGCGCGTCCACGCCGAGCACGCGGTTATAGGCGTCACCATCGATCCGGTCGGTGTAGGCAAGCCCGACCGTCGAGGTCGGTCCAAGGTCCCGTCGCAGGCGGAGCATGTTGTAGACAGGGTTCGCTCCCGTGGCCGACTGATCCTGATTGTCGACGGCGCCCAGGTATGCGATCCCCGTGCCGCCGACCTTGCCGGCGAGCTTCGCGCCGAATACCGGCTGCACGATGCGTCTCATGTAGATCAACTGGTTCGGCGTGTCGAATTGCTCGAGGCCTTCGAGAAAGAAGGGCCGCTTCTCGGGATAGAAGAGCGCGAACCGCTGGTTCAGCGTGACCTGACCGATGTCGGCCTCGACTTGAGAGAAATCAGGATTGGCCGTTCCCGTCAGGCTCAGGTTTTGGGTCACGCCCCAACGGACGGTGCCGGCCACTTCCGGTGTGCCCTTGTAGTCGTACCCCGTGGATCCAGGCGCACCGTCGACCTTGGTCGTGAATTCGGGAGTGAGATCGAGGACCAGCCCACGGTGCAGCTGCGTGAGGCCGACCAGACGGCCGGACTGGATAAGGAAGCTGGCGTTGGCCCGTACGGCAGGTGTCCAGGTCTCCTCGTACCCTGAGTGCTGGGTCTCCCGAACGATCTGGATGCCCCAGTCCTGTGGATCGGAGCTCTGGTAGCGCAAACTCTTGAACGGGATCCGGACCTCGACCTCGTACCCCCAATCGGTCACGTGGCCGCGCGACTCGTACACGTAGTCGGGGTTCAGGTCGATGGTCGCGTCGAACCGGCCGCCCGCGCTGGGCCCACCGGCTGCGCCCGCGTTCACACCGTCACTCCACACGCCGTCTTCCTGCACGCCGAGTGGATTCACCGCGAACATCGTGGCGCGTCGGTGGTCGAGGTACGTATCGAGCAGGATCTCGATGCGATCGTCCGCGTCGATGTTGTCGCGGTCTGCGAGCGTGGCGCGCACCACGTGCCCGTGCGCCTCGTATGCGCGGATGCCGAAGTAGATCGCGTCCGGGCCATACCACACGAGAACCGCTGTCGAGTCGTCCGCGGGGCGGCCGTCCACGGGGCGGTACAGCGAGAAGCCGGTGAGCACGGCCGCGCGACTCCACGCCGGCTCGTCCAGGACGCCGTCGATCTTCACCGCGTCCTCGAACCGTGGGATGCGCACGTCGAGCTGCTTGGCGAGGCCGGAGTAGACGGGACCGGGGTCGGCGACTCCCTGGAGGGCGAGAAGCAGCGCGAGCATTGCATGAAAATACTGGTGGGAGCGGGGAGCGGGGAGCGGTACGAGAGATACCGAGGGGAGTAGGGAGAGGGGAGAGGTACGCTCCGGTCCGTAACTGACCTACGAACCGTCAGGAACCTCTCCCTTCTCCCCTCTCCCTTTTTGTTTGCTACCGACTATTCGTACCTGAGAGCCTGAATCGGGTCGAGGCTCGCGGCGCGGCGGGCCGGCCAGATGCCGAAGAACAGTCCTACCGCGGCACTGAAGACGAACGCGAGGAGGATGGCGAGGGGCGAGATGAGGGTATTCCAGTGCGCCAGCTGCGACAGCACCACGGCGCCGAACGAGCCGATCAGCACGCCGATGAGGCCGCCCACGAGGCACAGCACCAGTGCCTCCACGAGGAACTGAAACAAGATGTTGAAGCGGGTGGCGCCGAGCGCCTTCCGCACGCCGATCTCGCGGGTGCGCTCCGTGACCGATACGAGCATGATGTTCATGATCCCGATGCCGCCCACGAGCAGGCTCACGGCCGCGATTCCCGCGAGCAGGTACTTGAACGTGTCGGTGGTCTGCTGGAGCGTCGCCAGGATGTCGGTCTGGTTGCGGATCTGGAAGTCGTTATCCTGGCCGGGCCGGATCTTGTGCTGGCGGCGCATCACGCGCTCGATCTCGATCATCGCGAGGTTCATCGATTCCAGGTCGCGCGCCTGCACGGTGATGTCGCGCAGCCGATCCGTGCCCATCACGCGGTAGCGCGCCGTCTGCAGGGGGATCAGGATCTGCTCGTCGGGATTGAAGAACGAGCCCTGGGAGCCCTTTTCCGAGAGGACGCCGATGATCTCGAAGGAGATGCTGCGGATCGTGATCTCCTGGCCGATCATCGCGTTCCGGTTCGAGTTGAGCATTTGCGGGACGGCCGATCCCAGGACCGCCACACGACGGCGCGCGGCGTCGTCGCCGGCGGTGAACATGCGGCCGGCGGTCATCGTGTAGTTGTGCACCGTCTGATAATTCGGCGTCGTGCCCATCACCGTGACGTTGATGTTCTGGTCCGCCTTCTGCACCTGGAGGTTGCTCGAGAGCTCCGGGACGACGGCGCTCAGATATTTCGCGTTGTTTGCGAGCGCCGTGTCGTCGTCCATGGTGAGACTCACCCGGTTGCCGCTGGCGACGCCGCGCATGAAGCTCTGACCGGGGTAGATGCTGAGCAGCGTGGGGCCAAGGGCCTGAATGCGGTCCTGCACCGCCTTCTGCGCGCCGGAGCCGAGCGCGATCATCGTGATGACGGCGCCCACCCCGATGATGATGCCCAGCATGGTGAGCAGCGACCGGAGCTTGTTGGCCCGCAGCGCCTCGAGCGCGACCCGGATTATTTCGCCGAGCAGCACGTCAGATCCCGCCCGTGCCCGACAGGACGAGCACGGTGTCCTTGTCCGTGAGCCCGGCCGTCACCTCGATGTAGTCTTGGTCGGTGAGCCCGGTTCGGATCGTCACCGCGGTAATCTTCCCACCGCGCACGGCGAACACGATGTAGCGTCCCGTCGACGCGCCGCTCGCGCCGGATGAGCCGCCGCCCGGCGAGCCCTGGAATTGGGCTCGGATTTGGGCGAGCAGCGCTTGCTCCGCCGGTGTGAGCTCCTGGCCGGTCATCCGCTTGGCGAACGCGGCCTTGACCTGCTCCGGCGTGACGCCGGAGGGCAGGGTGATCACCCTCCCGCTTGGGGTGGTGAACGTCGCGCCGGTCGGTTTGGGCTCAGCCGCGTGGAGCTTGCCGCCGTCCGTGAGCGGCGTGTCGGCGCCGGTACGCGGCGTCGGCTCGCCTCCCGCGGAGGCGATCTGCTGTTGCACGGTCTTCACGTCGAGGCCGAGCACACCCGCCGCTGATGCGAGGTCGCGCGGCGTCCGGAGCGCGGCGTTTGGCACCGCGAGCGCGCCCTGCCGTTGCCCGATGTGAATCTCCACCTCCGTGTTCATGCCGGGCTTCAAGACGTGGCCCGCGTTCGGGATGTTCACCTCGACGGGAAACATCGTGACGTTCTGCGTCACCGTGGCCTGCGGCTCGATCTTCAGGACGCTGCCGTCGAACGTGCGGTTGGGGAATGCATCCACGGTGATGGTCACCGGCATGCCGGACTGCACCTTCCCGACGTCGGTCTCGTCCACCAGGGCCGATACCTGCACCGTATCGAGGTTCGCCATCTTGAGAATGACGGTGCCGCCGCCGACGTCGTTCGTGGGACTCGAGATCACGGTGCCGAGGACCGCGTCGAGCTCGAGCACCGTTCCGGTGATCGGCGCGCCGAGGTGCGTGTCCTCCATGGCGTCCTTCATCGTCTGGAGGTTCGCCTGGGCGGTGACCACCGCGGCCTGCGCCGTCGCGGAGGCGAGCTGCGACGAATCGTACCCGGCCTGCGTGATCGACTGCGTCTGAAACAAGGCCTGGCTCCGCTTGAGCTGGGCCGTCGCGTTGTCGAGCTGCGCCTTCGCCACGGCCAGGTTGGCCTGGGCCTGCGTCAGGTTGTTCTGCGGGATCCGCGGGTCGACCTTCGCGAGGAGCTGGCCCTTCTTGACCTCGTCGCCGGTCTGCACCGGCATGTCGATGATCTCGCCCGATGCCTTGGACTTGACGCTGAGCGTAAGGATCGGCTGGATCACGCCCGACGCGGTCGCCGACACCACGATGTCGCGGCGTGAGACGGGGACTTTGTCGTAGGGCGGCGCGGACTCGGCGTGGTGGCACGACGCGGCCGCGACGAGCAGCACGACGAGAAACGGGCGGGTGATCATCGCGCCCCGCTCGGTTGCGTCGGCTGCTGCCGCAGGCCCGGGAGACCTCCTCCGGTCACGTTCTGGAAGCGCTGCTTGAACTGTTGCTGCGACTGCACGAGCGAAGCGCTCGGCAGGACGAGGACCGTGTCCTTGTCGCTGAGACCGGCGGTGACTTCGATGTAGTCCTGATCGGACAGTCCCGTCCTGATCGGGACGGCGACGAACTTCCCGGCGCGGCGGACGAAAACGATGTAACTGTTGGTCTGGCCGCGTGAGCCCCGCGCCCCGTTGCCTCCTGCGCCCGAGCGCTGCCCCCGAAACAGCTGCGCGAGCAGGGCGCGCTCCGCGGCCGTCGGCTCGCCCCCGCTCCGCATCTTGCTCATCGCGGCCTGTGCCTGCTCGGCGCTGACTCCCGGGGGGAGAGTGACGACCCGGCCATTTGAAAGCGTGAGCGTTCCCGCCCCGCCCGCTTGGGAGCGCCCCGCCGTCGTGTCGGCACTGGACTTCCCCGGTCCCTCTGGTCCCCCTGGTCCCCTGCTCAGAGCTGGGGCCGTGGCGATCTGCTGGTTCAGCAACTGTTCGTCGAGGCCGAGCACGGCCGCGCCCGAGGACACATCACGAGGCGTGCGCAGCGCGGCATTGGGCACCGCCAGCACGCTGTCTCGCCGTCCCGTGTGAATTCGCGCGTCGGTGTTCATCCCCGGCTTGAGCAGATGGCCGGGGTTCGGGATGTTCACGAAGACAGGGAACGTGGTGATGTTCTGCACCACCGCGGCCTGCGGCCCGATCTTCAGCACGGTACCGTCGAACGTGCGGTTGGGGAACGCATCGACGCTGATCGTTACGGGGAGGCCGGGCTGGACCCTCCCGATGTCCGTTTCCGCGACCATGGCTGAGTCCTGGACCGTGTCCAGGCTCGCCATCTTGAGGATGACGGTGCCGCCGCCGAGGGTGGGACTCGAGATCACGGTGCCCAGCACGGCGTCCAGCTCGAGGATGGACCCGGTGATCGGCGCGCCGACGTGCGTGTCTTCCATCGCGTCCTTGGCGGTCTGCAGGCTCGCCTCGGCGGTGACGACGGCGGACGCGGCGGTCGCCTGGGCCAATTTGGCGGCGTCGTATTCGGTTTCCGCGATCGACTGCGACTTGTATAGGTCCTCGCTGCGCTTGAACTGGGCCGATGCGTTTTGGAGCTGCGCCTGCGCCTTGTCGAGCGCGGCTTGCGCCTGTGCCAGGTTCTGCCGCGGAATGCGTGGGTCGATGCGCACCAGGAGCTGGCCCTTCTTCACTTCGTCGCCCGTCTGGACCCGCATGTCGATGATCTCGCCGTACGCCTTGGACTTCACGCTGAACGTGAGGATCGGCTTGATCACGCCCGTCGCGGTCGCGGTGACGACGATGTCCCGGTGCTCGACCGGGATCGCCTCGTAGAGCGGGGCGGTCTGGGCTGTCTGACACGCGGTGGCGGCCAACAGGGTGGCGGCCGCGCGGGCGGAGCGCGTCATGCGCGGGCCGGGGAAGCGGCCGGGGGGGGCCGGCGTGCGATGCTCTCGTCGCGCTCGACGAGGCCGTCGCGCAAGTGGATCTGGCGGAAGGCGTGCGCCGCGATATCGGCTTCGTGGGTGACCAGCACGATCGTCTGTCCGGTGGCGTGCAGCTCCTCGAACAGGCGCATGATCTCCTCCCCCGTGGCCGAGTCGAGGTTTCCGGTCGGCTCGTCGGCGAGGAGGATGGAGGGGTCGTTCACGAGCGCTCGGGCGATCGCGACGCGCTGTCGCTGGCCGCCCGACAGCTCGTTGGGCTTGTGCTCCATGCGGTCGGCGAGGCCCACATGCTCGAGCGACCGCATCGCTTTCTGACGGCGCTCGGGGGCCCCGAGCCCGGCGTAGATCAGCGGCAGCTCGACGTTATGGAGCGCGCTGGCGCGCGGCAGCAGGTTGAACGTCTGGAACACGAACCCGATTTCTTTGTTGCGAATGCGCGCGAGCTCGTCGTCGGACAAATCGCTCACCTTCTGGCTGTTGAGCCAGTACTCGCCCGCCGTCGGCGTGTCCAGGCAGCCGATGAGATTCATCAGCGTGGACTTGCCGGAGCCGGATGGCCCCATGACTGCCACGAACTCGTTCTTCTTGATCTGGATGTTCACGCCGCGAAGCGCGCGCACCACCTCGCCGCCCATGTCGTAATCGCGGGCGAGCTTGTGCGTGAGAATCACGATGTCGGGCAACGGCGTGTCGCCGGTGCGGAACGTCATCAGCTCGGCCGTCGTCATAGCGAGTGCCCCACCAACGCCTCGAGCTGCGCGCGGGCGATCAGGTAGTTGTAGCGCACCTGGACCTGGTTCACGTCAGCCTGGGTCAGGTTTGCTTCGGCGGTGAGCAGGTCCAGGAGCGTGCCGGCTCCGAGGCGGTACCGCTCCTGCGTGACGCGGAGCGCCTCCGCGGCGGCGGCGACGTTGGCGGCGGCGATCCCGACTTGGGCGTGGGCGGTGAACAGCGTGGCGAGCTGTTGTGTGTATTGTGCATTGGCTTGGCGACGCTCATCGGCGGCCGTGGCGTCTGCGACGTCGCGTTGCACCGAAGCGGACACCTGGTCCGCCTCCCGCGTGAAGCCATTGAACAGCGTCCAGCTCAGGGAGAAGCGCAGCGTCCAGTTGTTCGCGTAGCCCGACGTGCTCGACCAGGGTGCGTCTACACCGGTGTAGCCGTTGGAATAGGACGCGGACAGGGTCGGCCAGTATTCCGAGCGGGCCGCGCTCACCAGCGCGTGCGTGGCCCGTGCCTGTGCATCCGCCTGGCGGACCTGCGGAGACGAACTGACCACCTCGACGCGGAGCATCGCCGTATCCGGAAGGGGCGGGAACGCGCTGTCGGCCTTCGCGCGCACCGGTTGATCCACGCCGACCTGACGGCCAAGGCTCGCCTGCGCCGTCGCGAGGTTCGCCTGCGCTTGGAGCAGCGTGAGCTGGGCGTTCCCGAGATCTACCGTTGAGGTGAGCGTATCGGATCGCGTGGCAGCGCCGGCCTGAAACTTGTTGACGGAAATCTGGAGCTCTTCTCTCGCGCGCTGGAACTGAGCCTGGGCGACGCGCACGAGCTCTTCATTGGCGAGCGCCGTGTAAAACACCTGCGCCGTCGTGGCGGTCACCTGATATCGCTGGTTCACGAAGCCGGCGTCCGCGGCGTCTTGCGTCGCAGCGGCAGCGCTGCGGTTGGCAAACCGTCGAAACCCATCGAACAGATCGAGGTTCAGCGCCAGCGACCCCGTGTACGACGTCGTGCTGCTGACCGGCTGCACCGACCCGGTGGCGGAATTGAAGCGGCTGGCGGACCCGTTGTTCGACGACCCCGACGCCGTGATGGTCGGTAGAAACGCCCCGACCGCAGAGCGCACCCCTGCGCCTGCGGTACGCTGCGTGCCGAGTGCCTGGACCACCGCCGGTTGAACGACGAGTGCGCGTCGGACCGCTTCGGCGAGCGAGACTTCGAGCGTCGCCGTCTGTGTGGGCGCCTGCTGCGCGGCGAGGCCCGGCACCAACACGATGCCTATCAGAGCCGCCCGCCAAACGCGTCTCACTTCTTCTGTCCCCCCGAGTCCGCCGGCTGCGGATCCCGCTGATGCCGGTACCTGGTGACGTGGTCGTGGTACTTCACCTGCTGTTCCGGCGACAGGTGGCGCGACACCTCGGAGTCCATCACAGCGCGCATCGAATCGAACCGCGGGCGCACCGTTTCCCACACCGCGCTCATCTTTGTCCAGTGGCGCTGTACGATGGCGCGCACGGAGTCGTGCTGTACCGGCGTGAGCTTGAGCTCGTCATCGAGCTCGCTCATCATCCGATCGATGCCGCGGGGTCGCTCGGGCGCAGCGGCGGACGCGTAGCGGACCCACAGCGCTCGGCCGCCGGCGCCGACGGCGGCGCCGGCCGCGAACGTCGCCGCGAGCAGCACCACGGCCCAGGTCTTGGAGCGATTCAACATGACGGCCCTCTCCTTACTACTGGTTGTCGATCACCGAGGCGAGAACGATCTCGACCTCGCGTGGATGGGCGGGCGGCGCCAGCAGCACGTCCGTCATCGTAGGGCGCGCGGCCGGTGCCACGGCGCCCGCACGGCCGACCAGATAGCCGGCCGCGACGGCGACGAGAACGGCGGCAGCCACGCCCCCGCGCGCCCAACGCGCGAGCACGAGGTCCCACGATGGCGCAGGCACGTCCGCCGCCCGGGCCAACACCCGTGCGACAAACGCGGCGGTTCCCTCGGTACCGTCGCCCGGGTCGAGCGCCCGGCGCAGTGCATCTCCAAGCGCCGGATCAGGGCGGTGATCGAACGGCATCAGGTCTTTCATTCATCCTCCTTCCAATCCACGAGCAACGCGCGCAACCGTCGCCGCGCGTGAAATACTTCTGAGCGCACGGTGCCCTCGGGAATCCCGAGGATCTCGGCGATCTCCCCGTGCGAGTAGCCCTCCACATCGAACAGCACGACGGCCATACGCCGTCGCTCCGGCAGCTCGGCGAGCGCCTCTCGCAGCCGTTCGGCCAGGGCGCGCCGCTCTGCGGTGGTATCGGGGCGCGGTCCCCCGGCCACGAACCCCGGGTCGAGCGGCTCCGCGCGTCTCACGGTGCGACGGCGCCGCCGATCGGTGGCGGCATTGGCCACGATGCGCAACAGCCACGGGCCGAAGGGCCGCCGCCGATCGTACTGGTCGAGCTTGAGGAGCGCCGAGAGCATGGCGTCCTGCGCCGCGTCGTCCGCATCCTCCGGGTTTCCGAGCACGGCCCGCGCAACGCGTCGCGCGACCCCAGCATAGCGCTCGACCAACGCACCAAAGGCCTCCCGGTCCCCCGCTGCGGCGCGTGCGACCAGGTCCGCCTCGTCCTGCTCAGCTATACGCGCGGCCTGCTGCGGGGGTTGGGGATCAGGCATCGTCCGCCTCATCCCGCGCACGGCGCCGCTCGAAGGCGTACAGCCCGAGGCCCAAGGCAATCGCGAACGCCGCGGTAGCCAAGACGATGCTCATCACGTGCGGAAACACGAGTAGCAGGCCGCCCAGCGTCAGAAACGTGAGACCCGCGGAGGCAGCAATTGTGCGGCGCAACCCACCTGCCACGCGGCGCAATGTGACGACGGCCACCGCCCCGAGCTCGTACCCTGAACGCTTGTGAGGCTGTTCGGGAACGAGCGACGGGGCCGTGGCGGGCGCTCCAACGAGCCGGGCCGGAAGGAAACGGCGACCGGGCTGGAGCGCGATCTCCCGACTGGAAGCGAGATCTCGCAGGAATTGCTGCGCGAGCGCGGCGGTGAGTTCGTTGCACTCGGCGAAGAGATCCAACTCGTAGTTCCCGAGTAAGCTCGACACGTTGAGATTGCTCGAACCCACGCGGGCCCAGCGGTGATCGACCAACAGCGTCTTGGCGTGTAGCATGGGCCCTTGCCACTCGAAGATGCGGGCACCCGCGCGCAACAGCTCCCGGTAGCCGATTCGAGTGGAATCCCGCAATACGGGAAGGTCGCTCGTGCCGGGGAGGAGCAGGCGTACGTCCACGCCGGCTCTCGCGGCGTCGAGCAGGCTGGCGTACAGGGGCGGCGGCGCGACGAGGTACGCGTCGGTGATCCACAGGCGGTCCCTCGCGCTCGCGGCCAAGAGCTGCACCGCACGGTACACGCGCGCCCGGCCCGGGGCCCCGGCCACGACGCGCACCGTCGAGGACCCGCATTCGGCGGGGTCGGATTCCAATTCGTCCGGCGGGAGCGGTCCGCCGGCGCGTCCCCAGATGCGGGCAAAGGCGCCGTCGAGGACCGCGGCGGCGGGGCCAGACACGGCGACCATCGTATCGCGCCACGGCCGGCGCCCACGCGCCGAGTCCCCCGCCCACTCATCGCCGATGCAAAGTCCGCCCGTGATCGCACGGGCTCCGTCCGTCACCACCAGCTTGCGGTGATCACGGGAAATCGTGTCGAGCGGGTGCCGCGAGAGGAGCGGGTGGAAGGCGCGCACTTCCGCGCCCGCCGCCCTGAGACGCCGCCAGTAGCGACGAGAGGTTCCGAAGGAGCCGAACGCGTCGTACAACACCCGGACGCGCACCCCGGCCTGGGCGCGGTCCGCGAGGGCTTCGGCGAAGCGGCGCCCGGTGCGGTCATCGCGGATGATGTAGTTCTCGAAGTGCACCCACCGCTCCGCGCGGGCGACCAGTGCGAGCATCGCTTCGAGCGCATTGGGGCTATCCGGGAGATGCTGGAGCCGGTTGCCGTCGATCGGCCGGGCGCCCGCAGCACGGTCGATCGCGAGAGCGAGCGGGTCGCGCGCGTCGGGCGGCGATGCAGGGCGCGAGGCGGCGGCCGAGACGCTCACCCCAGCGGCCCGGCGGGCGCGGGAGACACGTGGGCGCCCAGGCCAAACGTGCCTTCAACCGGGCGCAATGCCTGGATCACGAACGCGATGTGCTCGTCCAGCGGCACGCCCAGCTCCGTCGCCCCCTGATCGACTTCGGCGCGATTGACGCCCTTCGCGAACGCCTTGTCCTTGAGCTTCTTCTTCACCGATTTCACCTCCAGATCCGCGAAGCTCCGGGACGGGCGCACCAACGCGCACGCCACCAGAAACCCGCACAGCTCGTCCACGGCGAACAGCGTCCGGGCCATCGGCGTGTCGCGCGGCACGCCCGTGTACGTCCCGTGTCCGAGGATCGCGCGACAGACCGGCTCGGCGACCCCGTGCTCGCGCAGCAGCCGCGCGCCCCACGCCGGGTGGCCGTCGGTGGGCGAGTGCTCGTGGTTCGGGTATTTCTCGTAATCGAAGTCGTGCAGCAGGCCCGCGAGACCCCAGGCTTCCGCGTCCTCGCCGGACTTGCTCGCGTACGCGCGCATCGCCGCCTCGACGGCGAGCATGTGCTGCCGCAGCGAGGGGGACTGCGTGTGCTCGTGCATCAACTGCAGGGCTTCGTCGCGGGTCATCAGTCTTTGGGCTCCGTGTCGACGCTCCACCGTTCCGCCCACAGCTCGGCCATCAGCAGGGGCCACAGCTTGCGAGCATTGTTGCGCCGGCCACTGCGGTGCTCCACGAGCAACCTCGCCGTGGGTGCGTCCCTGAACACCCGGGGCGCCGTCAAGTAGCCGTCGGCGAGCTGGGCGAGCCCAGCGTTGAGCCACCGCGCGACGGGCACTGAGAGACCCCGCTTTCTGCGACGGATTACGTTGCCCGGCACGAGGCCCGAGGCCGCTTCCTTTAATATCGCCTTGGTGGTGAAACCGTGCACCTTGAGCGCCGACGGCGCCGGTAGGACCAGCTCCATCACTTCGCGGTCGAGGTAGGGCGCGCGAGCCTCGATGGAGGCGAGCATCGTCCCGCGATCGACCTTGACGAGCAGATTGTCCGGCAGGTACGTCAGAAAATCGAGCCAGAGAACCCGGTTCAAGGGATCGGTCCGGGGGAACGGGGTCAGCCGGCAGGCGACGTCGGCCACGGAGCCGCCCGGACCCAGGGCGCCGAACCAGGAGAGGTGTCGCTCGAGCCACGGCAGCTCCGCGGCGGCGACGAATTGCTTGAGTAGAAACTCGATCGTGACTTTCCCGGTCGAGGACGGCCATCGCTCGACCGTCCAGCGCAGCGCCCGGCGTACGGCGCGGGGCAGGCGAAGATACGCGAGCGCCGCCGTGTGTCCCAGGTACGTCGGGTAGCCGCCGAATAGCTCGTCCGCACCCTCTCCAGACAACACGACCTTCACGTGCTCGCGGGCTGCCTCGGCCAGCAGGTACGTCGGCAGGATCGCCGGGTCGCCCACGGGCTCCGCGAGCGACGTGGTCACGACGTCGAAGGCTCGTGCGAGCGCCCGGTCGTCCGCGGTGACCACGTGGTGAATGGTGCGGATGTCGTGCGTCACGGCTTCGGCGTAGGCGCTCTCGTCGTAGCCCCGTTCCTGAAACTTCACGGAGTAGGTGTGGATCTTCTCCCCCGCCATGACGCGTGACGCCGCGGCGGCGAGCAACGATGAGTCGAGGCCGCCGCTCGTGAACACGCCGACTGGCACGTCGGACATGAGCTCGCGCTCCACCGCCTCGAGCAGCACGCGCCGCAAGGCGGCCGCTGAGTCCAGCCGGGACTTCCGGCCCGCGACGAGCGCGGGGTTCCAGTAGTGGTGCACCGAGACGCCGGTTTGGTCCGCGACCAACACGTGCGCGGGCTCGATCTTCGCGATGCCTTCGAGCATCGTCAGCGGAGCGGGGACGTACCCGAGGGCGGCATAGAGCGTCGCCGCTTTGGGATCGAGGCGGCGCCGCTGGTCGGGGTACGCGAGCAGCGCCTGCACCTCCGAGGCGAACCGGAGCTCGCCCGCCACCTGGACCCAAAAGAGCGGCTTCTCGCCCGCGCGGTCGCGCGCGAGGATCAGGCGCTGGCGACGGTCGTCCCAAATGGCGAGGCCGAACATACCGTTGAGCCGCCCGACGGCGTCGGGCCCGAGGCGCTCATACAGCGGGACGATGGTCTCGATATCGCCCGTGGACCGGAACGGGTACCCGGCGCGGACCCCCTCCTGGCGCAGCTCCCGCGCGTTGTAGATCTCGCCGTTGCACACCATCCAGATGGACCCGTCGGGATTTTGAAACGGCTGATCGCCGGTGGTGAGGTCCATGATCGCGAGCCGACGAGCGCCGATGCGGGCGCGCTCGTGGCCCACGATGCGCTCGCCGTCAGGGCCACGGTGCGCGAGGGCGGCGGCCATGGCGGCGATGCAGTCCGGGTGTCTGAGGGGATCGCCGGTGAGCGAGACGGCCCCGAAGATGCCACACATTACCGCACCCTCCCACCACCCCGGGGAGGTTGGGGAGGTTGGGGAGGTTGTGCCAAAGACCGAGGACGGCACGGGCCGTACGCCGCGTAGTGATCGTCCGCCATCAACAGGGGGAGGGCGCTGCCGAGGGCGGCGCGTGAGTCGCGATTGCCGGCGCTCGTCACGAAGACCGTCGGGGCGGCGCAGCGGGCGAGTGCTTCACGCCAGTAGTCGGCCGGGAGGAGCGATGAGCCCGGCAAGGTGCGGAAGCGCTCTACGTTGTCTGCGATGTAGTTGCTCGTGAGCTCGCCCCCCGTCGCGGTGGCGACCGGTATGATGCGTCGCAGGTAAAAAGGAAGGGACGGGGGGTACGCGAGCACACCGAGGATTGCGCCGGAGTCGCCGCTCTGGTGTAACGCGGTGGCGGTGGCGCTCGCTACGGCTCCGGACGAGCGGTCATCGCCGACTGCGACGAGCAGCCTGCCGGAGAGGAAGGGGATCGCCATCACGACGACCGCGTACCCGAACAGGATGGTCCGAGGCCGTCGCGCGAGCGCGCCGAGCCCGACGAGAGCCGCGGAGCAGAGCGCGACGATCCCCAGGGCCACGGCGGTGGGTGGGATGGCGGCCTTCTCGGCCGACGTCAGGCTGATCGGCGCCGGCAGCCACCATGTGAGCGCCACGAGGGCGACGCCCAGGAGGACGGCGATCGGCACGTACGCGCGAGCGGCGGTGGCGCTACCGTCGAACGCGAAGTTGCGACTCGCCGCGAGCGCGAACGCGGGGATGAGCGGCAAGACGTACTGCGGCAACTTCGACTGGTTGAGCGAGAGAAAGAGCAGCGGCACGAGCACCCAGCACGCGAGCAACAGCGCGTCTCTCGCGGGCGGGTCGCGTCGGGAATCCCATCCCGCGCGCCAATGTTTCACGCGCGCGAGCGCAGGGACGACCCAGGGGAAGGCCGCGAGCGGCAAGATCGGCAGGTAATACCAGAACGGCGCCGTCCGATGAAAGGTCCGGGTCGTCATCCGCTCGATGGTCTCGCGTACGAATACGTAGTGCGGAAAATCCGGGTGCCTGTCGGCCACCACGAGGAACCACGGCAGGACGATCGCGGCGAACGCCGCGAGCCCGCGCCACGGGAACAAGCGACGCGGGGGTATCCCGGTCAGCAGCGCGTGGACGACGAGGGCGAGCAATGGGAGGGCGAGCGCGATCGGACCTTTGGTGAGCGTGCCGATCGCGAGGGCGGCCCACGCGGCTACGGGTCGCTCGTCCCAGAACCACAGTATTGCACCCGTCGTACACAGGGTCAGGGTGCTGTCGAAGATGGCTGTCCGGGCGTACGCCAGCGGCAGGACCATCGTGGCATAAGCGAGTCCGGCGATCCAGCCGGCCTGGTCACCCCACCGGCGGCGCGCGAACGCCACGAGCAGCGCGATGGTCGCCAGCGTCGCCAGGTACGCCGGCAGCCGGGCAGCGGCTTCCGTGGGCCCGGTTACTTCCATGACGGCGGCGGCGGCGGCGAAGTAGGCGATGGGCTTGTCGAGGTAGGGCAGCCCGTCGAGGTGGGGAACGACGTAATCGTTCGTGAGCGCCATCTCGCGGGCGACTTCGGCGTTGCGGCCTTCGTCGGGATCGAGCAGGCGATAGCCGTTCAGGTTCCAGCCGAGCGCCATCGCGGCGATCACCAGGAGCAGGGGGAGCCCCGTCGGTGTGGGGCGTGATGGCGAGGGCGGCGAGATGAGAATAAGCTTGGCGTGTGGGTGATCGAGCTCGGGCGCTAAAGCTATTCGAGCGCGCGTACCAGTGCCAGTTGGCGGGCGATCTCGCGGGCGCCATGCAATTGTATCAGGCCTCGCTCGCCGAGCAGCCGACGGCGGAGGCGTACACGTTCCTCGGGTGGGTGTATTCGTTCGAGCGGCGCTACGACGCGGCCATCGCAGAGTGCAAGCGCGCGATCGTGACGGATCCGACGTTCGGCAATCCGTACAACGACATTGGCTGCTACCTGATGGCCCTCGGCCGCGACGAGGAGGCGATTCCTTGGCTCCGGCAGGCGATGAACGCAACGCGCTACGAGGCGCCGCATTTCCCCCACGTGAATCTCGCGCGGATCCACGAGAAGAAGGGTCGCGTGCTCGATGCGGTGGCGGAGTACGGCCGGGCGCTCGAGAAGCTGCCTGGGTATACACCCGCGCTCGGAGGGCTCCGGAGGCTTCAGGGAAAGGTCAACTGACAACGCGGCGGCAAGGGCGGCAGGGCGGCACGCTCCCTCGTGCGCGCTGGCGCCCCTCACCTGAGAGCATCGCATGGCGTTCGACGAAAAGCTGGCGGGACGAATCCGTAAGCACCTCGGCAAACGCAAAGGCCTGACGGAAAAGCAGATGTTCGGCGGGATAGGTTTCCTGTTGAACGGCAACATGTGCTGCGGGGTGCACCGTGATGAGATGATCGTCCGTCTCGCGCAAAACGAGACGGAGAGGGCGCTGAAGGCTCCTCACACGCATCTCTTCGACCTCACCGGCCGTCCTATGAGGGGGTGGATCCTCGTGAAACCGAAGGGATTGGTGACCGATACCGCCCTGGCCAAATGGATCGGGGTGGCCACCCAGTTCGCCGGATCGCTGCCAGCGAAGTGACCACATTCATCTCTGCGACACTTGCCCTTCGGCGCCGGGTTAGATTGTCGCAGGACTTGCCGACGGAGCTGGGCATGACTGCGCGTCCACGACACCCTTACGCGATCGCCGCCACCATAGTGCTGGCCGCCGTGGCGCTATCGTGTAACAGCATAGACGTCACCCGCCCCCGTATCACGCTCAAGCAGCTGACCGTCGGCGTGCCCACGATGGATACCGTGGCCCGCGGCAGCGCGAGGGTGTATGCCCTGGGCGTGTCGCCTGGTGTGCTGTATCGCGCCAGCATCACCGGGCTCACGGACGATGTCGATCTGTACGTGTTCGGTAGAGACAGCTCGTTCCGCTCCACCGTGACGTGTCTCATCGACCGCACGATTCTCTTCAACACGACACCCGAAGACTGCACGTTCGTCGCGGCGTCTGGTGTTCTCTACCTCGGTGTCGATGGAACGTATGTGACCGCGTCCACTGCGATGTACACGGTCGAGGTGCAGCCGGTGACCTCGGCCACCCGTCGCACACTCTCGGTCCCGGTGGCCGACGCCGTCGCGGCCGGCGCCGCCAACCTGTATGCCGTCGCCGTGTCGCAGGGGGTTTCGTACACCGTGAGCATCACCGGGCTTTCGGATAGTGCGGCGGGTCTCAACGTCGCGGCCGGCGGCGGAGTGGTGGACACGTCCTTTGCGCATGTCTCACCCAAGGACTTCACGGTCCAGGCGCCGGACTCGGTGCTGTATTTCGCGGTGGATGGATTCAACGTCGCGGCCCCGAGCGGCAGCTTCGTCATCATGGCCACACCCGCACCGGTCGTGGTCACTCCCATCGTGGGCACGTCGGGCAGCGTGCCCGCCGCGACACCCACCATTGGCTGGGTGCAAACAGCGAGTACCAGTCAGTACCACACCGACGGGCTTGCCGCCGGCAATCATACGGCGAGTATCGTCGGGTTGACCGCGACTGCGGTGCTTCACGTCTACACAGACGCGACGTATGGTACGGAGGCTCCCTGCACGTCCGAGAACCCGGGGTCCAGAGAGTGCATCGTGTCAGGTCCTTCCGCCTACTACACCGTGGCGGCGGGACCCACCAATACCGTCGGCGCGGGCTACATCATGCTGGTGTGGTAGGACCCCAACACCGGAGGCCATGATGGTACCACTGTCCCAGCTGCTCCTGCCTATTCTCCTGGGGGCGGTGCTGGTCTTTGTCTCGAGTTCGATCCTGCACATGGTCACCCCCTGGCACAAGAGCGACTATCCGAGAGTGCCCAATGAAGATCGAGCGATGGACGCCATTCGCGCGCTGGGCATTCCCCCCGGCGACTATATGATGCCCCGGCCCGAGACTCGTGAGGACATGAAGTCGCCGGCGTTCATCGAGAAATTCAAGCGCGGGCCGGTCATGGTGTTCACCGTGATGCCGGGGGGTTCCATGTCGCCGGCGAAGCCCCTGGCGATGTGGTTCGTGTATGCCGTGGTCGTGGGAATCTTCGCCGCGTACATCGCGGGACGAGCGCTCCCCGCTGGTGCACCGTTCCGCTCTGTGCTGCGGTTCGCCGGCACGACCGCGTTCGTCGGGTACTCGCTGGCGCTGTGGCAGTTCTCCATCTGGTACCACCGATCCTGGACCACCACGATCAAGGCCACGGTGGACGGGCTGATCTATGCCCTGCTGACGGGCGCCGCGCTCGCGTGGCTCTGGCCCAAGTAGGACTGGGCCGCACGTCCAAGACTCCCACTCTCATCCTCCAGTTGGCGGTCGCCGTGCTCGTCGAGCTGGCGGCGACCGTCTCGGCCGGCGCGCAGACCCGAGCCGTTCTCGACTCGATCGATCACTACGTCGAGACGGAGCTCGAGCGCTATCACATCCCCGGGGCGTCCGTGGCGGTTCTGCGGGGCGACAGCGTCGTACTCGCGCGGGGCTATGGCTACGCGAACGTCGAGCTGCATGTCCCGGCGAGCGATAGCACTGTGTACCAGTCCGGCTCCGTGGGGAAGCAGTTCACGGCGGCGGCGGTCGTGATGCTGGCCGAGCAGGGGCACCTGTCCCTCGACGACACGATCACGCCGTACCTCCCGGAGGGACCTGAGGCATGGCGGCGGATCACGATCCGGCACCTACTCACGCACACGTCGGGCATCGGCGATTACACCGACAGCACGCTGGACGTGCGACGCGACTACACGGAAGACGACATGATGCGACTCGCCGCGCGACAGGCCCTCGAGTTCGCGCCGGGTGACCGTTGGAATTACAGCAACACGGGCTACGTTCTGCTGGGCGTCATCATCCACCGCGTCACGGGCGTGTTCTACGGCGACTTCCTGCGCGACCATGTCTTTCGCCCAGCGGGTATGCGCACGACGCGCATCATCTCCGAAGCGGACATCGTCCCGAATCGGGCGGCGGGGTATCGCCTCGTCAACGACACGCTCAAGAATCAGGAGTGGGTCTCCCCATCGCTCAACACCACGGCGGACGGGGCGCTCTATTTCACCACCCGGGACCTCGCGCAGTGGGCCATCGCCCTGAACCATGGGCGCATCCCGAGTCGGACCGGACTCGAAGCGAGCTGGACGCCCGTTCGTCTCAACAACGGCGGCACTTACCCCTACGGCTTTGGGTGGCGGCTCACGCAGCAACGCGGGCTGCGGCGCATCGGGCACAGTGGCGCGTGGCAGGGCTTCGAGACCACGATTCAACGCTATCCCGACTTCAATTTGACGGTCATCGTGCTCGACAACCTCGCTGAATCGACCCCCGAAACCCTGGCGATGAGCATCGCGGGGATGATCGAGCCGCGGCTCATGCCTCCGCATCTCATCGAGCCGATGTCATCGGGTCCCAAGCCACCTCAAGCGATTGATCGATTGCTCGGAGACGTCGCGAGCGGGGCGGCAACGGCCCGCGTAGCGCCGGGACTCGCGGCCTTTGTCTCAGCCGACCAGCGCGCGCGGATCGGGCGCGAGCTCAAGGGCGCCACTGGGTGGACGTTCGTCGGCTGCGACGCGGCCGAGGGTCGTGGCATCGCTCGTCTGGGGACGCAGGTGGCGCGCATCTGCTACGCCCGAGGATCGGGAGTGGGGCCCGCACCGAACTCGCTCGTGACCGTGCTCTATGGGGCCGACTGGCGCGCCGCCGGGATCGATTTCTACTCGTTCTAAGGCGTCGCCAGTCACGAGACTATCGCGCGGCGGGAACCACGTCGCCGACGATCACCCCCATCACGGCTTCGGCGAGCGCTTCGGGGGTCGTCTCGGTCAACGCGCTCCATTCCGTCGTGGCCACCACGACCAGGTCCCGGCTCGGCACGACGTATACGAACTGCCCGCCGTACCCCCATGCGAAAAAGGCGGCGGGGCTGGCGTCGGACACCCACCACAGCATGCCGTACGTGACGCCGCGCTGTGCGCCGACACTGATGCGCCACGGGAAGTGCGGCCGCGTGACCGAATCCACCCAACTCTGCGGCACGACCCTCGCGTCTCCTGACCAGCCACCCTGCAGATACAGCTGGCCGAGCTTCAGGAGGTCCCGGGCGCGCAGGGCGATCCCGGACCCGCCGTTCACCGTGCTCCGGTCGAGCTCCTCCCACGCTACCGTGTCCACGCCGAGCTCGCGGAACAAGTGGTCGGACGCGTACACCGGCAGCGGCGTGGCGGCCGCGTCCTGGAGGACGACGCCGAGGGTATGCACCGCCGCGGAGTTGTACGTGAACGTGGCGCCGGGCGAGGCGGCGTGCGGGCGATCGAGGAGATACTGCACGTGGTCGTCCGCGACGATCCAGAGGTTGTAGTCGGGACCGGATTCCTCGTTCCACTGGTAGCCGGACGTCATCGTCAGGAGGTCGTGGACCGTGACGCTCGAGTCGGCGGCGTCGAGGGTGTCGACGGGACCAAGGTAGGGAGCGATCGTCGCGCTCGTGCCGGGCAGTACGCCGTCACGCAACGCCGTCCCGATCAGGGCCGACAAGACGCTCTTGGTCACCGAGCGCACGTCAAACAGCGTCGTGGAGTCGACGCCGTTGAAGTAGTATTCGGCCACGAGCCGCCCGTGGCGCGCCACGAGCAGGCTCCGGAACCGCGGGATGGCGGCGGCGTCGCCCGAGGCGGTGAGCAGGCCCATCGCGTTCATGCCTACTTCGCCGGGGCTCGCCCGCATCCAGGCCTGTGAGAGATCGACGCGGACGGGGGCGGTGGGGGCGGTCGGCGTTTCACCGCACCCGACCGCGACGAGGAGCGCCCCGAGCGCGAAGACCGTGCGGCGCGGCACCTCAGTGGCCACCCTGCGGCTGCTGCGGCAGCTGGCTCGCCGACAGGGGAACGGCGGCTTTCGTCTCGCCGTCGACCATGATCTCGAAGCGGTACGCCCCCGGGTGCGGCAGCGGCACGTCGAACACCAATATCGCGCCCGCCTCGATGTCGGTGACGCCCGCGGGCGGCTCCGCGAAGTTCACGGCGCCGTTGCCGCCCAGAACCTCGGTGTCCTGCTCGTCCAGCAACTTGATCTGTACCTGGTGCTCTCCTATCTCAGTGCGCTTGCCCTTGAGGCGCAGCACCAGATGGAGGCGCGGGTGCATCGCGGGAAATTGCTGCACCCAGACGTGCTGGAAGATGCCGAGTACGGAGAGCTTGCCCGCCTGATCCACGAGCGCGTAGTCGGCGATCACGGCGAAGTCGAGGTGCACGCTACTTCCGCGAGAACGGGATCGACGCGCGGGTCCGCTCCCACTCGAGCTTCAGGATGCCGCCTGAGCCCTGCGGGTCGATGGCGATGGTGAACTGCTCCACCGGCTGGGGTAAGGGCTCGACCTTCATGTCCAGTCGCGCGAAGTCGTACTTGGCGTCGTAGTTGGTCCCCCACTGTCCGGTATTCCGATTGATGATGAGGGTCCAGCGATCGCGCGCCGGAATGGTCCACAGCGTGTATTTCCCAGCAGGCAGGGTCGTCCCGCCGATGACCAAATCCGCGCTGGTCTCGAACAGCGTCGCCTCGTTGGCGCCGGTGCGCCACACCTGGTTCCACGGCACTACGCTCCCGAAAATCGCCCGCCCGCGAGTGGATGGGCGGCTGTAGCGGACCGCGAGGGCCGCCCCCGCCACCCGCGCCTGGATGGAGTCGGTGGGCGACAGCGTGCCGAGCGACCGAGACGCGAACGACTTGCCGAGCGTGCCGAAGTCGAGCCCCGTCACACGCTCGACCGTGATCTGCGCGGTGCCCCCGATCCCGGACACGCCGAGCAGCGTGCCGCGCTCGTCGACGCGGGCGCGCAGCGGCCCGATGCCACCCAGCATGAAGGTCAAGGAATCCGTCCCCCGACGGGTGACCGTCACCGGCAGCGGCTCGGTGTCGCCGACGGGCAACATGCTGGTGGTGTAGTCCGCTCCGCCGGCGGTGCGGGCGCGGCGCGCGACTTCTTCCACGAGGCCGAACGACTGTCCCAGGTACGGAAGCGCGCCGGAGCCGACCCGCACCCGCACGGTCCGCGTTGAATCCCCGCGGGGCACGGTGGTCACGGCAGAGTCGCCCTGGAACGTCGCCCACGCTTTGGTTTCCGCCGGGCCAGGCGCACCGGACACGTTGTGCGTGACGAGCTCGAACCGCTGGGTCACACCGCCGGGACCAAACGTCACGGTGTAGATGCGGTGCACCGTCCGGGGGCTCCTGATGACCTGCTCACCCTCGAGCCGGTCGGCCGTGCGCGTGTACTTCTCGATGGCGAGGGTGTCGCGGCCCAACAGGACGACGAACTGGCCGCTCTGCGCCGCAAGCGCTCCGGGCGCGAGGAGCCCGGCGACGAGGAGGCTGCACAGTCGACGGCTCATGTCTGCTTCCTTGAGAAGGGGATGGCGATGCGTGTCGTCTCCCAGTCCATCTGGACCACGCCGCTCTTGCCCTGTGGCACGACGGCGATGCTGAACTGCTCAACGGGGCGCGGCAACGGCTCGGTCTTCACGTCCACGCGCACCAGATCCGAATCGGCGGCGTAATCGGTTCCCCACAAGCGCGCGCGGGTGGGCAGGTCGCAGGCATCGCCCTCGCACGGCGCGAGGATCTCGCGGTTGACGATGAGCTTCCACCCGCTCGCTGACGGCAGGGTCCACAGGGTATACGTCCCCTTGGGGATCGTTTTCCCTCCGATGACGAGGTCGGCGGAAGTGCTGAAGCGGGTGGCGAAATTCGCACCCGTGCGCCAGACCTGGTTCCACGGCACCACGCCCCCGAAGATGCGGCGGCCGCGCATGGCGGGACGCCCGTAGTCGATCGCGATGCGGACTCCGTCGATCTCCGCGCGTACCGAGTCGGGTGGCGAGAGCTGGCCCAGGGGCCGTCCGGCGAATGCCGCCTCGAACCTCGCCACATCGACGGTGGCGGGGGACACGCGCGTCGCGAGCACCTTTTGCGTGGTCAGTCGCCCGTCGACGCCCTGGATCCGACCCGAGGGGTTCACTTGGAAGAGCGTCGGCTGGTCGCCCTCGAACGCGACGCCCATCGAGTCAGGCGCGGGAAACGTCACGGTGAGGTCGAACGGCGCGGTGGACCCGAAGCTCAGGACCGAGACCTTCACCGGAGACCCGCCGAGCTTCCGCGCGCGCACACCGTACTGGTCGTACAGCGCGTAGCAGAAGTTGAGAAACGGGAGGGCGCCCTGAGGAGTGACCACGTGGGCGGTGCTGGTCTGCCCGTTGCGCGTGACGTCGATGATTGCATCGTCTTTCGTGTACCGCGCCACGACGTGGCTGGGGGGTACGTCGGTGGTCCCGAGGGGCTTGTTGTCGACCTCGAGACGCGTGATCAGGCCGTCGGGTCCCAGGTCTCCCACGAAATGCCGGGCTACCGCGGGTGCCCGGTCGCGCATGACCACATCATCTACGAGCCGATCGGCGGTCCGCGCGTAGCGCTCGACGCCGATCGTGTCCTTACCGAGGGTGATCACGAAGGCCCCGCTATCGGGGCTCTGGAAGACGCTGGCGAGCAGTAACAGCGACAAGAGCATGCGAATCTCCGGTTTGGCTCAGTGCACCCGAATCGATTTCACTTCGTCGTTTTGCGCAATCTTGTTCACCACGTCCTGGCCCTTGGTCACCTGTCCGAAGACGGTGTGGACGCGGTCCAGGTGTGGCTGGGGCGAGTGGCAGATGAAGAACTGGCTGCCCCCCGTATCCTTGCCGGCGTGGGCCATCGAGAGCGTGCCGGCGACATGCTTGTGGACGTTCTTGTCCGTCTCGCACTTGATGGTGTAGCCCGGCCCGCCGGTGCCGACCCGGCCCTTGCCGCTCTTCGAATAGGGATCGCCTCCCTGAACCATGAAGTTGGGGATCACGCGGTGAAACGTGGTGCCGTCGTAGAAGCCGGCGTTCGCGAGCTTCTCGAAGTTCGCCACCGTGTTGGGGACCTCGTCCGCGAAGAGCTCGACCTCGATCCGGCCCTTCGCGGTCTCGAATACGGCCTGCTTGTTGGCCATCATCACTCCAGTGAGAGATTTTCTTCCACCTGCGCCACGGTCTTCATTCCCACAATCACCACCGTCACCGCTTCGTTGTCCAGTACGAAGCGCAGCGCGAGCTGTGCGGAGGTCACACCGGCCTGGTCGGCGAGCTCCCTGACCCGTTCTCCGAGCGCCGTCATCTGCGCCACATAGGGCCGCGGCATGCGCGCCCGGATGTCGCCCTTCTCCCACGTGCTGTCGGGACCGTACCTGCCGGCGAGCAGGCCGTTGGCCAGCGGCTCCCGCGCGATGACGCCCATGTTGGCCGCTCGGGCCGCCGGAAGGAAGCGGTCCTCCGCCTCGCGGCGGACCACGTTGTACACGATCTGCACCGTGTCGGGCCGCGTGACCTCAACGGCCGCGAGGCCCTCCTCGGGCGTGTGCACGGACACGCCGTAAAACCGGATTTTCCCCTGTTGCTTAAGATCTTCGAGCACCTGATACGTCTCGGGATTGGCGGTCAGCCCGAGGGCTGGGTTGTGGAGTTGGAGCAGGTCGATGTAGTCGGTGCGCAGGCGGCCGAGCGATCGCTCGACCGCGAACCGGATGTAGTCGGGCGAGAAATTGGCATCGTGCGTGACCGAGAGGGGCGCGTCTGGCGCGATGTCGGCGACCGGCCGACCGAGCGCCTCGGCGAGCCGGGGGAGGAGCAGCGGATTGACGTCGCGATTGTAGAAGTTGCCCCCGACCTTGGTCGCGATGATGACGTCATGGCGAATGGCGCCCTCGCCGAGCACCTGGCCCAGGATCTCCTCCGAGTGACCGTGCCCGTACACGTCCGCCGTGTCGAAGAGGTTGCATCCCAGCTCGTGCGCGCGACGGACGGCCCGCCGGGATTCCACATCGTCCGTGGCACCGTAGGAGTTGCCGAAGCCGTTGCCGCCGATGGCCCAGGCGCCGAACCCGATCGGACTCACGGCGAGTCCCGTGCGTCCGAGCACCCGGCGTTTCACGAGAGCAACGGGCCCAGCGCCTCGGGCGTGGCGACGGGGAGCGAGCAGGTCGTGCCCACGCACACCGTGGCCGCCGGGTGGTCCGCCGTCTTGCGGATGACAAGCTTTCGCGGGCGGTACCGCTGTAGTGCGAGCAGATGCATATCACACGCGGCTCCCGGTCCCCGGGCACCCGACACCTCGATTCTCGTCACGGGATTCACCGCCCAATCCACCGCCTGCAACAGCGTCGCCCCGTACAGCGCGAGCTCGCCCGCCGCCCCGCCGAACGTCCGGAGCTGGCGGTCGAGGAGCTGCCGCCATGGGCCGTCGTCGGTAAACGCCCAGAGCCGCGCCAACACGAGTGCCGCGACGCCGTTCCCCGACGGCGTGGGGGCGTCCTGAATGGGCTTGGCGGGCGTGTTGAGGTAGGCCGCGCCCTCACGACCGCGCGCCACGTCGAAGAAGCCACCTCTCTCTTCGTCCCAGTGGGAGCGACGGCAGTACTGCATCACGGCCGTGGCGCGGGTCAGCCAGTCGTCGTCACCCGTGGCCTCGTAGGCGTCGAGGAACGCCGCTGCCGCGTGGACGTCATCCTCGAGCATCCCGCGCGGCTCCGCCCGCCCGATGACGTGACTCATGCCTCGAGCCGCGTCCCAGGCTTCGTGCCAGATCCGCGACAGGACTTTGAGCGCGAGCGCGTTGCACTCGGGCCGGTCGAGCACGGCGCCGGCGTGCAGGAACGCGGACGCCATCATGGCGTTCCAGTTGACGTACGGCGTGGTGTCGACGTACGGCGCCCGGCGTCCGTCCCGCGCCGCCTTGAGCTTCGGGAGCGCCTCCTTCAAGACCCGCCATTCAGCGTCACTCGCTGGGTCTTGCTTCCACCACAGGACGTTCTTCTCGTGGTCGTGATGCATCTCGCCGGGTACTTCGACATCGAACACGCGCCGTCCGACTGCGAACTCCCCCTCGGAGAGTACGGCCTTCATCTCATCAGGCGTCCAGGTCCAGTAGTCCCCATCGTCGCCGAATTGGACATCCGCGTCCTGGGACGTGTAGAACCCGCCGTGCTCCTTGTCGGATAACACCTCCAGCACCCAGCCCACGATACCCTGGGCGACGTCCTTGAAGAGCGGATTGCCGAGGGCCGCGTAGCCATCGACGTAGGCGTGCAGGAGCTCCGAATTGTCGTAGGACATCTTTTCGAAATGCGGGACGATCCAGCGTTCGTCCACCGAGTAGCGGTGGAACCCGCCTCCGACGTGATCCCGAATGCCACCGTTCGCCATACCCGTGAGCGTCCGCTCCACGACCTGACGCATCCAGTCCGCGCGGCCGTCGTACCAACGAGCGAGCAGGAAGCGGATCGCCGCGGGGTGGGGGAACTTGGGGGCAGTCCCGAAGCCCCCGTAGCGGATATCGAACAGCCGGGCCATCTCGCCCGCGGCCTTGTCGAGGACGCCGGGTGACACGTCGCCGCTCTTCGCCTCGTCCAAGGCCTCGGCCACGTGCCGGCGGATGGCGGTGGCATTGTCTCGAACCTTGTCCCGCTGCAGCCGGTAAATCTCGGCGACCTGTTTGAGCACGGAGACGAATCCGGGCCTGCCGTAGTGGTTCTCCTCCGGCGGAAAATAGGTGCCGCCGAAAAAGACCTCCCCTTCAGGCGTGAGAAATGCCGTGAGCGGCCAACCACCCTGGCCGGTCAACGCCTGCACGGCCCGTTGGTATCTCGCGTCCACGTCGGGCCGCTCGTCGCGATCGACCTTGATGCACACGAAGTCCCGATTCAGGACTTCGGCCACACCGGGATCTTCGTACGACTCGCCGTCCATCACGTGACACCAGTGGCACCACACGGCGCCGATGTCGAGAAGGATCGGCTTGTCCTCGGTCCTGGCGCGGGCGAACGCCGAGTCGCCCCAGGGGTGCCAATGCACCGGCTGGTGGGCGGCGGACTTCAGGTAGGCGGAGGGTTCGGAGGAAAGCAGGTTCGGCATTGGAGGAAAGCTAACCCTCCAAATACCGCACCACCGTTCGCGAGAGCAGGTCCGCTCCGATGACGAGGCTTTGCTCGTCGATATCGAAGGTCGGGCTGTGATGGGGGGAGGCCTTCCCGTCGGGCCGCGCCGAGCCGACGAACGCGAACGCGCCCGGCACCTTCGCGAGGAAGAAGGACATGTCTTCTCCACCCATGGTGCGGACGCCATCCACGAGCCGGTCCGGGCCCACGATCTCGCGGGCTGCCTCCTGCATCACGGCGGTCATCGCGGGGTCGTTGACGAGCGGCTTCGACATCCGCCGATAGCGCACCTCGGCGTCCGCCCCGAAGGCGCGCGCGATGCCCTGGGCGGTTTCCTCCAGTAGGCGCGGCGCGTCTTCGTAGAACCTGCCGCCGAAGGTCCGCACGGTACCCCGCAGTTCAGCGCGGCCGGGGATGACGTTGAATGCGTGCCCCGCATTCAACTGGGTGACGGAAACCACACCCTCCTCGAACGGATTGCGGCGGCGCGCGACCAAGCTTTGCAATCCGGTCACCACGTGCGCCGCGATGAGCACCGGGTCGATCGCCTGATGGGGCGCCGCCGCGTGCCCACCCTTCCCGACGATCGAGATCTGGAACTCGTCGACGGACGCCATCACCGGCCCCGGCATGAGCGCGATGCTGCCCACCGGAAGATCGTTCCACAGGTGGATTCCGAACGCGGCGTCGACGGGAGGCGCGTCCAGCACGCCCGCGGCGATCATCGCCTCGGCCCCGTTCGAAATCTCTTCGGCGGGCTGGAACGCGAACTTCACGCCGCCCGCGAGCGCCGCCGCGTGCAACCGGCGGGCGACTTCGAGCCCGATCGCCACATGCCCGTCGTGACCGCACGCGTGCATCTTGCCCGGGCGCGTGGAGCGATAGGGAACGTCGTTGGCCTCCTGGACGGGGAGGGCGTCCATGTCGGCGCGGATCAGCACGCAGCGCGAGTTACCCTTGGATGCGCCGTCCCGCAGCCCCACCACGCCGGTTTTCCCGACGCCGGTTCGCACCGCGTAGCCGAGCTTCGCCAGCCGCTCGGCGACGAGCGTGCTGGTCCGCTGCTCCTCGAAGCCCAGCTCGGGGTGCTGGTGGAGATCGCGCCGGGTGGCCACAAGCTGGGCGCGATCGACCGGGGGGAGAGTCATGGTCATACTCGAGAACTCGGACATAGCCTATTCACCACGCACACCTCGCATCTGGGCCTCCGCGCGATGCACACACGGCGTCCGTGCAGGATCAACGTATGCGAAAACCAGGTCCACTTCTCGCGCGGCACGACGGCCATCAAGTCGCGCTCAATCTTTACCGGATCCTTTTCCCTGGTGAGCCGGAGGAGCGTGGCGAGCCGCTGCACATGCGTGTCGACCACGACCCCTTCGTTCTTTCCGAACCAGGTCCCGAGGACGACGTTCGCGGTCTTGCGACCCACGCCGGGCAGCTCGACCAGCTGCTCCATCGTATCCGGCACCTGGCCGCCGTGGCGCTCCACGACCGCTTGTGCCATGCCGATGATCGACTTGGTCTTGTTGCGGAAGAACCCGGTGCTGTGGATCTCCTGCTCCAGAACCTGGGGATCCGCTGCCGCGAAGTCCGCGGCGGATTTGTACTTCTCGAACAACGCCGGGGTGACCATGTTCACGCGCGCGTCGGTCGACTGCGCCGACAGGATCGTTGCGACGAGCAGCTCGAGCGCGGTCCGGTGATGCAGGGCGCAGGTGGCGTCGGGATACTCGCGCTCGAGGCGCGCGATGATCTTGCGGACGCGCGCCCGAAGCGCGGCCGGCGTTTCACGCGATCGGGCCTTGGTCTTCGTGGCCATTACGCCGCGACGCTGCGGCGCTGGCGCGCGAAGGCCAGGAACTCGTCCGCGTCCCGTGTGTTGAGCACCCCGGCGGGTTCGAGCCAGCCTTTGCGGGCGATCCCGAGGCCGATCTCCACGTTCGCGATCCCGGCGGTCGAATGGGCATCGGCGCCGATGGAGATGGTGACATCCAGCTCGCGCGCGCGCCGCACCACGCGCCAATCAAGATCGAGGCGGTGCGGATCGGCGTTGACCTCGACCGCGATGCCTCGGTCAGCCGCGGTCCGGAGCACACGCTCGAGATCGATCGCGTAGGGCTCGCGCTGGAGCAGCAGGCGCCCGGTGGGATGCCCCAGGATCGTCAGCCGGGGGTCTTCCATGGCCGTCAGGACGCGGCGGGTCATCTCCGTCTCCGTCATGCCAAAGCGGGAGTGAATCGAGCCGATCACAAAGTCGAACCGATCGAGCACGTCCGGGCCGTAGTCGAGGGTCCCGTCGGCGAGGATGTCGGCCTCGACCCCCTTGAGCACGCGGATTCCGCCACCCGCCGCGCCGGCATTCACGGCATCGATCTCCGCGTGCTGCTCCGCCACGTCCTCCGCCCGGAGGCCTCCGGCATACGCGGACGACTGCGAATGATCCGTGATGCCCACCCACTGGTATCCCGCGGCCCGGCAGGCGGTCGCCCACTCCGCGATCGTGACGGTACCGTCGGAGTAGTGCGAGTGACAGTGGAGAAGACCGCGGAGGTCCCGCGCCTCGACGAGGTGCGGCAATCGACCCGTGGCGGCGGCGTCGAGCGCGTCGTCGGACTCGCGCAGCTCGGGAGGCACCCAGGCGCAATCGACTGCCCGATACACCTCGGCCTCGTCCGGGAACGCGCCGTCCAGCGCGACACCCATCGTGCGAGCCCGGGTCTCGAGCGCCACGACGTGCCCGGGGGACCCCGTCGCGCGGATCCAGTCGAGCCCGAACCGCTCGGGCGTGGTGAGTAGCACGTCGACCACCGTACCGGACGCGAAGCGCAGCGTGATGGTCCCGCCCCCGCCCCCGCCCCCGCGAGGCTCCCCTTGCCCTCCGATCTCTATGACACCTGGCGCATGGCCGAGGCGGTGGATCGACGCATCGCGCGCGGCGGCGCCGGTGTGCACGGCGATCAGGTCCAGGCGCCCGATCAGCTCGCAGCGGCGGCGCACGGCGCCGCCGACCTCCACCCGTTGCACGCCGTCGAGCGCCGCCAGGGCGCGCCGCACCTGCTCGATTTCGTCGCGGGCGTGATGGAACAGCCGGAGCCCAGTGGCCTGGCGGAGCTGTGCGATTCCCCGACGCACGTTCTCCGCCGTCTTCGCGCCGAAGCGCGGGAGCGCGGCGAGGCGCCCATCGGTGGCGGCGACCTCGAGCTCCGCGAGTGATTCGATGGCGAGGGCTTCGTGGATCAGCCGGACCTTGGCGACCCCGAGGCCGGGGATGCGGAGCATCTCCACGAGCCCGGGGGGTACCTGCTCCTTCAGTTCATCCAGCGCGCTCGATCGGCCGGTCGCCAGGATTTCCGATCGGGCTGCGCGCTGGACCGCCCGCACCCGTCCGGCACTCTCTCCCCGGAGCTCGAGGACCGCCGCGAGCTGATCGAGCGTGTGGGTGACGGAATGCTTGTCCATGACGATCGGAACGTACGAAAGGCGTCGGAAAGACGGAAGGACGGAACGAGAGCGGCGGCTCACGTTCATCCCCATTCCGTCATTCCGTCGTTCCGTCGCCTTTATCCCTTCGGGAGGAACCCATCGAGCACCCGCACGAACGCTTCCGTTGCCTCCACGTGCGGTGCGTGGCCGGTCGCCAGCTCGACCACTCCAGTCGAGAGCAGTGCCGCGGTCTCGCGCGCCGCCTCGATCGGCATGGGGTCGTAAATGCCATGCACGAGCAGGGAGCGGGGAGCGGTACCATTCGGGAACTTCAGCCGGATCTGTTCGCGCAGGTCGTATTCCCCGAGGCTATCCCAGACGGCTCGGCGTGTACGCTCCGTGACCCGGAACGGGGTCATCTCCCGCGCGCGACTGGGGTCATGGAAGTAGCCGGCGACGGATAGCGCGAACGCAATGCGGCGATACTTTTTGGGGTCACGCTGCGCGAGCCCCAGGGCCGAAAGCTCGGCGCGACTCCGGGCGATCCAGGGCTGGGCCATGCGGGCGGCGAAGCGGCGCTCGAATTCCTCGCGCCACGCGGCGGTCAGGGGCGCGCCCGAGACGAGCGCGAGGCGTGCGATCCGGCTCGGATGCTCGAGGGCGTACAGCACGGCGAGCAGGCCCCCCCACGAGTAGCCGACCAGGGTGAGGCGATCGAGCCGCCAGTGGTTGCGCAGGGCCTCGAGATCGGCCACGTGCTCCCGCCACCCGACCGCCACGTCGCGCGGGACCGCCGATCGGCCGCCGCCGCGCTGATCGTAGTAGATGAAGGTCCGCCCCGCCCGCCCCGCGGCGAGCCGGTCGTATTGGGGGAGGAGATAATCGTGGTGGGCGCCGGGTCCTCCGTGTAGGACCACCACCGAGGGGCCGTCTCCCACCTGTCGCGTGTAGAGCCGGACGCCGTTGAGCTCGACGATCGTCTCGACGGCCTGTTCTGACATGGCGCCTCAACTTAAACTGTTCGCGCACACATGAAGCTGCCTGGTTTTCCAACCACGCTCGCGCCCCCGGGCTTGCGCCGGCTCGGGCTCGCGGACATCGCCGTCCTCTGTCTCCTGGGCGGGGTGATCGCGACGGTCATCTCGTTCGCGCGGGAGTTCGAAGCCCCGTTTTCGCAGGCGGTACGGATCGACTTGAGCCCCGCGGCGCTCCCACGCTACACGCTGTATTCGTTGTCGCGCGGCGTGTTCGCGCTGGTGATCTCCTACTTGTTCGCCCTCGGGTTCGGTTGGACGGCCGCGAAGTCGCGGGCCGCCGAGCGGCTGCTCCTCCCGCTCCTCGACATCCTCCAGAGTATTCCGGTCCTCGGGTTTCTTCCCGGGCTCGTCCTCGGATTGATGTCCCTGTTCCCGACCCGGAACGTCGGGCTGGAGCTGGCGGCGATCCTGATGATCTTCACCGCGCAAGCGTGGAACCTCGCCATGTCGTTCTACAACTCGCTGAAGGGTCTTCCGGATCCGCTCCGCGACGCATGCAAGGTTGCCGGATGGCCCCCGCGCCGAACCTTCTGGCAGCTCGAGGTCCCGGCGGCGGCGCAGGGTCTGGTCTGGAACGGCATGCTCTCGATGGCGGGCGGGTGGTTCTTCCTGATGGTGAACGAGGCGTTCCGGCTGGGTGACCGGGACTACCGGCTGCCCGGCATTGGGTCGTACATGAGCGTCGCGCTCGACCAGGGGAACGTCCCCGCCATGGCGCTCGCGGTCCTCGCGATGGTGGTGATGATCGTGTGCGTCGATCAGGTGCTCTGGCGCCCGTTGGTCGTGTGGGTCGAGAAATTCCGGCTGGACGACACGGCGGGCGCTCCCGCCCCGTCGTCATGGGTCCTCGAATTCCTCCGGCGGGCGCGCCTCCCACGCCGCGCCGCGGTGCTGCAACGCCGTGCGTATCGCAGCGCGCGCCGGGCCGCCCGATCGATCGAAGCGCCGTTCAAGAGCGTGGGTCCGGTGATCCTCCGGGGCCCGCTGATTGCGTTCGAACATGCCATCGCCAGAAAACTTGGGGCCGGACTGGCCGTGGCGGCGATCGCCGCGGCGGCAGTTGCGGGCGCCTGGCGGTTGTGGCTCTTGATCGCGCAACTGGGCCTGGCGGATTGGGGTCAGCTGCTCGTGGCGGCGCTGCTCACCTTCGCCCGCGTGATGAGCGCCGTCCTGCTCTCCACTATCTGGACCGTGCCGGCCGGAGTGATCATCGGCCGCTCGCCACGCCTGGCCCGCGCGCTACAGCCCGTCATTCAGGTCGTGGCATCGTTCCCGGCGCCCATGCTCTTTCCCATCGTGATTCTGCTGTTCGAGAGGATCGGCGTGGGGCTCGGGCTGGGGGCCGTGGCCCTGATGGTGCTTTCGGGGCAGTGGTACATCCTCTTCAACGTGATCTCCGCCGTGGCCAACATTCCGGAACAGCTCAAGGAGGCTACCACGCTCTTCCGGCTCCCCTGGCTGGCGCGCTGGCGGTCGCTCTACCTTCCGGCGGCGTTCCCCGCGCTCGTGACCGGTTGGGTGACGGCGGCGGGGGGCGCCTGGAACGGGTCCATCGTCGCCGAATACATCGAAGCGGGCGGTACATTGCGTCAGACCCAAGGCCTCGGCAGCCTGATCAGTGAGGCGACCGCACACGCGAACTTTCCTCTTCTTGCGGGCGGCATCGCCTTAATGAGTCTGATCGTCGTGGGATGGAACCGCATGGTGTGGCGTCCGCTCTTGCAGTGGGCACAAAACCGCTTCAGCCTCGAGACATGACCAACACGGTCCTCCTCGAGGCGCAGCACGTATCGCAGCGCTTCAAGCTGCCCAACGGGCAGAACCTCGAGGCACTGCGCGACGTGTCGCTCGCTGTCTCCGAGCACGAAGTCGTCGCCCTCGTCGGTCCTTCGGGGTGCGGCAAGAGCACGTTGTTGCGCCTCTTCGCCGGCCTGGCACGCCCCGCCGACGGGACCGTGCTGTATCGCGGACGCCGGCTCGACGGAGTGCTCGGCGCCGCCGCCATGGTGTTTCAATCGTTTGCCCTGCTCCCCTGGCTCACCGTCACCGAAAACGTGGCGATGGGCCTCGAGGCGCGCGGGGTGTTCGGGCCCGCGCGGCGCGACGCGGTCGCCCGCGCCGTCAACCTGGTGGGGCTCGATGGCTTCGAGCAGGCGTACCCCAAGGAGCTCTCGGGCGGCATGAAACAGCGCGTGGGGTTCGCGCGCGCGCTGGCCGTGGCGCCCGAGATCCTCCTCATGGACGAGCCATTCGGGGCGCTCGATCCGCTCACCGCCGAGAACCTCCGCAGCCAGGTGGTCGACTTGTGGCGCGATCCCGCAACGGGTGTGAACACGCTCGTGATCGTCACGCACTCTGTGGAGGAAGCGGTGTTCCTCGCCGGGCGGATCGTGGTGTTCGGCTCGAACCCCGGCCACGTACGGGAAGAGCTGGTCAACTCGCTTCCTTATCCCCGTATCGAGCGGAGTCCCGACTTCGAGCAGATGGTGGATCGATTGCACGCCATTCTCACGGCGACGCTCCTTCCCGAGGCGGCACCGGCCGCGCCGCAACGCCTGGTGCCTTTCCCGCGGGTGCACGTATCCGAGGCCACCGGTCTCCTCGACCACCTGCTTACGCGCCCCGACGGCAAGGGTCCCGTGTTCGAGCTCGCGGAGGACCTCGGGGTCGATTACGACCGCATGTCCGCCGTCGTGAGGGCAGCGGAGCAGCTCGGGTGGGTTACGACCCCGGGGGAAATCGTCCAGCTGACGCAGGGCGGGCGGGAAGTGATGGCCATGGACGATGCCGCCCGCAAGGACGCCAGCCGGGCGCGACTCGCCAAGCAGCCGCTGTTCGCGCGGCTCGTCGCCATGCTCAAGGAGAACGAGGGGTCGGTGGAGGACGAGGAGGTCCTGGCCGACCTGACGATCTACTTCCCCTTCATTCCAGCGGAGTCGTTGTTCGCCACGCTGATCGAGTGGGGACGCTACGCGGAGCTGCTGGACCACAACGCGGGCGCCGGGCGCATCACCCTCCTGGGGTGGGAGAGCACCGCGGAAATGCGGACCGAGTAGCGCCGCGCCGCTACTGGCCGAAGCAGAAGAACCGCACGTGGTTCGGCGCCAGGCCGCCCGTGAGCCGGGCGAGCGCCGCCGCCCCCCCTTTCGCGAGCCGCGACGTCGAATCGCCGGCGAGCGCCGCCTGGTAGAGCGCGATGGCCCGCGTTTTCGCCGATTCGGCCTCGGGGAGGAACTTGGTCGAGTCGGCGTTTTCCTTCCCCAGGCCGGACGCGAGCGCCACCACGTCCCGGTAGGCGTCCGCCTCGAGCAGCTGCGCCGTCCACTTGACCTCGGAGTCCGCGGGAGCGGCGACGAGCGGCTCCAGCCGTTGGACGATCCCATAGTACGGTTGGGGCGAGCCTCCCCCGGCGCAGTCCGCCTCGAGCTGGAGCATCGTGGCCCGTTGGCCCATGGGACCGCTCGCATTGAGCTGGACCGCCTGCTGCAACCAGCCACCCGCGTACGCCATTTCGTTGCTCGCGGAGGAGAGCTCGGAGCTCGCGCCGAGTCCTTTCAAGCGGGTCCGCGCCTGAGCCAGCTGCTGTGACGGATCGGTAAAGCCGAAGGGATGCCACGCCAAACGGAGTACACGGTCCGCGACCAGGTATGCGCCGGCCTGCCGCACCGAATCCTTACCCTGCGCGCCCTTGAGCCACGTCTCGAGAGTCGTTACTACATCGAAGGGCGCCATTTCCGCGAACTTCCCCGCTTCGTCTCGGGACTGGCGTACGATCTCCAGAAGGCCGGTGGACGACCGGGGCGGGGGCCCAGCTTCCCGGATCCACTTGTTGATGAGCAGGACCTGTCGCTGGTAGTACTCGGGTTGGGTCTCGCCTCGAGGGGCGACGATATCGGCGGTGACGCCCGCGGAGCCCCGGGGAGACTCTCCGCTCGTCTCGCCGGCGGAGCCGCATCCGAGGAGCAACACGATTGCAGAAAGGAACGTGGCGCGGCCGCGGAGACTCATCGGAATCCTCGCGAGGGGGATCACGGTAGACGCTAAGCTACAAGCGCCTGCCCCTCGTTACAACAGGATGGCCAGCGCGTCCGCGATCTCGCGGACCGTGCGATGATGCTCGGCGGTGAAGCCGGCCGGCACGTCAGAATCGACATCGAGCTGCCCCAGGATACGCGCGCCTCGCCGGATCAGGACGACCAGCTCCGAGCGAGTCTCCAGGTTGCACGCGAGGTAGTTCCCCACCGCGGCGACGTCGGGCACGTTCTGGTCCTGGCCGGTCGCGACCGCGGTGCCGCAGACGCCGCGCCCGACGGGGATGTGGGTGTGCTCCGTTTCGCGCCCCGCGAAGGCCTCGAGCACGAGCTCGTCGCCCTGCAACATGTAGGCGTAGACCGAGGTGAACGGCGGGCCGAGGCGTCGGATGCGCTCGCACGCGAGCCGGAGCAGGTCCTGGCGTGAGACATCATGCAGGTGCGCGGCGCGGAGCGCGCGGACGATCGGGGCCGGCTCGAGGTCGGTGGTCACGCGTCCGGACTGGTTCGGGGCATGCGGCTATATCTATCTTTGGCGCGACTCCGGCGAAAGCGGCCTCGTGTCGATACGTCTTCTCGTCCTGATCCCTGTCGCGGCCGCCATCAGCCTCGCGCTTTCAGCCGCCGTGGACGCCGTGGCCCTCCCGTTGTTCCTCGATACTACAGGGACGATTCTCGCGACAGCGCTCGGCGGGCCGGTCGTCGGGATCTCGACGGGGGTCGTGACGTCGGCGGTGAACTCGTTGCGCAATCCGACCTTCTGGCCGTTCGTGGCGGTTCAGGTCATCGTGGCGCTCTACGCCTGGATGGCCGCGCGCGCCGGACTCTTCCGAAGCTTCAAGACCGCGGTCCCCGCGGGTTTCGGGCTCGGCGTGATCGCGGCGCTCACGTCCACGCCGATCTCCTACCTGGTGTTCGGGTGCACCACGACCGGCGGCATCGCCCTCACCACCGCGCTGGGCAAGGCCTTGGGTCTGCCCCCCCTCGGCGCCTGCTTCTTCGGGAGCTTCCTGGCCGACTTCGGTGACAAGGCGGTGACCTTCGCGCTCGTGACTTCGGTACTCCATGGGCTTTCGCGCCGCACGGCGGCGCGATTCCCGTGGGCGCTGCGCGCCATCGGCGCGGCGTGACCCGGCTCCACCCCTTCACCTTGCTCGCGATTGCGGCCGCCCTTCCCGCGCTCGCGTGGATCCTGCCCGCGCCAGCGGGCGGGTTGGCAATGGCCGTCGTGGCGCTGGCACTCGCACTCACTACCGGAGTTTTCCGCACCGCGGTCTTCACGGCCGCGCCCTTCTGGCTCTTCCTTCTCTTGTTGCACGACATCCCAACCACGGTCGCGATCGGGCTACGCATCACCACGATGGTGTCGAGCTTCGTGTGGGTCGTGGCCGCGCTGCCACCCCCCCGCCTGGTGGAGGCGATGGTCGCCGCGGGGTGGAGCGCAAGCGCGGCCTACGTTTTCGCGGCCACGCTGTCGGCGGTGCCGGTTTTGCGGGCACGCGCCGGGCGGATCGCGGATGCGCAGCGTTGCCGCGGGCTCTCGCCCCGCGGCGGGCCGGTCCAGCGGCTGCGCGCGCTCAGGGCTCTGGCCATGCCGCTCATCCTCTCGGCGCTGCACGAGGTGGATGAGCGGGGCCTGGCGCTCGAAACTCGTAGGCTCGTGCCGGGCGCCCGCCGCACTCCGCTCGCTCCGCCGAGCGATCACGCGGTCGAGCGCGTCACGCGCTGGGCGCTCGCGGCGGCGTGTGCGGCGGCGCTCGCGTGGAGACTCCGGTGACGCGGCTTGCGCTCGAACGGGTGACGTTTCGGTATCCCGCGACGGAGGCTCCGGCCCTTCTTGACGTGTCGCTCGAGGTACCGGGGGGCGAGGTCGTGGCCCTCGTAGGAAGCATCGGGGCTGGCGCGTCGACGCTGTTGCTTGTCGCTGCCGACCTCGCGCCCCGCGTCGTGGGAGGACGCCTCGAGGGCCGCGTCGCATTCGACGGTGAGGGCGTCAGGGGGATCGTGCTTCCCACGCCCTGGACGCAGCTCTCCGGAATGGCGTTCACGGTGTGGGACGAGGTAGCGTTCGGGCCCGCCAACCTCGGGCTCGCGCGAGACGAGATCACCCGCCGCGTCGACCGCGCCATCGCCCGACTGGGCATCGAAGGACTCGTCTCCCGCGAACCCACCACCCTCTCGGGCGGCGAGCTGCAGCGGGTGATCATTGCCGGAATTCTCGCGATGCAACCCGGGCTGTTACTGCTCGACGAGCCCACGGCGGAGCTCGACCCGATCGGAGCCCGCTCACTGTGGGAGCTGGTTCGAGCCCTGGCGAGGGAAGGCACGGCCATCCTCGTCGCCACGAGCGATCTCGATGCGCTCCCAGCGGTGGCCGATCGCGTCGCGTGGCTCGACCGCGGTCGGCTGCAGGCGATCGGTTCGGCGGATCTTCTCGGCAGCGAGGCACTCGTCGCCGCGAGTCTGGGTCCGACCGTGGCGAACGTATGGCACGGTGCCCGTCTCCCGTCGCCGTACCCGGTGAGCGTCGCGCAGGCTTTGCAGCGATGGGAGCAACGGTGACCCCGACCCTGCGTTTCGACCGTGTCTCGTTCTCTTACGGCGCGGTGCAGGCGCTCTCGGACGTCTCGTTCGCGCTCGATTCTGGCGAGCGCGTCGCGCTACTCGGCAGGAACGGAGCGGGGAAATCCACGCTGTTGCGGCTCGTTACCGGACTCGCTCGGCCGCGGGTGGGCACCGTGTGGGTGGGCGACTGGGACACGCGGGACGCGACTCCCGACCGGCTGGCCCGGCGCGTGGGATCGGTGTTCCAGCACGCCGATCAACAGCTCTTCGCGCGCACGCTCGAAGACGACGTGGCGTTCGGACCGCGGGCGATAGGCCTGGCGCCGGCAGAGGTTGCGTCGCGCGTGGCGCGCGCTCTGGCGGCACTCGAGCTCGGTGAGCACGTCCGCGAGCATCCGTACGACCTGCCCCCGGCGCTGCGCAAGCTGGCGGCGCTCGCCGGCGCGCTGGCGCTCGAGCCGGCCCTGCTCGTGCTCGATGAACCGACTGCCGGGCTCGACCGCGCCTTGCGCGCGCGCGTCACCCGTGCGCTGCTCGAGCGATCCGCCGCGGGTGCGGCGGTGCTCGTGATTACCCACGACCTGACTTTTGCGGCCGAGTCGCTGGACCGCGCCCTTGTGCTCGACCGCGGCCGACTGGCGCGGGATTCCTCGCTCCCGGGCCTGCTCGGCGAAGGTGCGGGAGGGGGAGGAGCGCTCGAAGCGCTCGGATTGCTCCCGCCGCCCGTGGCGTCGTTGTCCGCCGCGCTCGCCCTGCCGGGCCGCCCGATTCGTGCGGCAGACGCGGCGCGAGCGCTGGCTCGCGTTGCGGGGGGGGAGTCCCGACACCTAGATTGACCGGCCCGATGGCGACGCTCGAGACTTTTGCCACGCGGTTCGCACGCTGTGTGAGCCTCTTCCGCGACCCGGGCGCGAAGGACGAGCAAAAAGCCGAATTCCGCGCGCTCGTGTCGCTGTTGAAAGACACCTCCGTGACGGTACGCGTGGCCGGCGGCCGCATCGAGGTGAACGGCGTGCCGTGCGAAGGAGAGACGCTCACCGGACTGGTGCAGCGCCTTGATTTCCACGGGATCGGAGAGATCGCCCTCGCACCGGACCCGCCCCCCGCACAGCTGTTCGAGCTGCTGAGAGCCCTCGCCGAACAGCCCGGTGCGAGCGGGGACGATGTCGCGACTCGGCTCGCGGCCGCTGGCGCGAGTGGGATCAAGATCGTTCCGGCCGCGGGGACGCCGCCCCCGGCCCCTCCGAGCTCCGCTCCTCCCAGCTCCCGCCAGCCTGTGGCCTCACCGGGGGACTTCGAGACGCGCGACCCGATCGTGCCCAAGCCGGGCGCTCCCGTGGACCGCAAGTCGCATCCTCTGGGCACCGAGGGCATTCTGCGCGGAGAGGCATGGCAGGACATCAAGTCGGTGCCGCTCTCCGGCGTGCCCCTCGTGATGCACGATCCACCACCGCCCTCGGCGGCTGATGCGCTGCCCGGGACGGCGGCTCCCGCGCGCCCACCCGAGGAGGAGTCGGAGTTATCGCTTTCGGGCGAGCGGCCAACGCCGCAACCTCCGCCGCCGGCGCCACCGGCGCGCGCGTCGGGGGCCCGGCGCGTTTCCGAGGCACCGCCCTCGCCACCGCCCCCGCCCCCGTCCCCACCGCCTGCCGCGCCGGGCCCGTCCGGAGCGCGCCCGCCGCTCCCTGCCGGCGCGGCCGATGTCATCGCGGAGCTCGAGCGAAACCCGACAGCCCCGAACGTGGGCGATCTGCTGGCGGCCCTCGTCCGCAACGCGGAGACGGCGATCAAGCAGTCGCGGTTCGAGCAGGTGCTGGGCGTGATCGCCAGCATCATACAGGTGGAGCAACGTGTCTCTGAGACGAGCGGCATGCGCCGGCAGTATGCGATCGCCGTGCGCCGCATCTACACGAAGCCGGTACTCCAGGCCCTCGCCCATCTGCTGGGGACGCCAAAGTATCGCGCCGACGCGGTGGCCGCGCTTCAGCGAGGAGGGGCGGCGGCCGTGGAAGTCTTGATGGACCTGCTCGTCGCCGCCCCCACCGTCAGCGAACGCCGCGCGGTGTTCGACGCGCTCAAGCAAATGACCGAGGGCACGGAGCAGCTGATCCATATGCTGGATCACCACGAGTGGTTCGTGGTGCGCAACGTGGCGGAGCTGCTCGGGGAGCTTGGGATGGACGACGCGGTGCCCGCGCTGGCGCGGCGGCTCGACTACGCGGACGAGCGCGTGCGAAAGGCGGTGGCGCTGGCGCTCGCCAAGATCGGCACGCGCAGCGCCGCCGAGCCGCTGCGCCGGGCCTTGCGCGACAAGTCACTCGAGGTGCGCATGCAGGTCGCGCTCGGGATCGGCGGCCGGAAGTCGAGCGCGCTGGCGATGCCGCTCGTGGTCGCGATGGAAGAGGAAAAGGACGAAACGGTGGTGCGGGAGCTGATCCTGGCGCTCGGGCGCATCGGGAGTCCGGATGCCGTGCAGGCCCTGATCAAGTGGGCGCAGCCCGCGGGCCGCATCTTCGGCCGCAAGCCGTTGACGCTGCGCCTGGCGGCCGTGGATGCGCTGCGGTTAGCCGCGACGCCCGCCGCGCTGGGAACGCTCGAGGGGCTGGAGGACGACGGCGACCGCCAGATCCGCGAGGCTGCAAAGAACGCGGTCGCGGAGCTCCGGCGGCCGCCCCGCCCCTAGGGCTGTTTCGGTTTCAGCTGCACCGCGAGAATGCCCGGGCCCGTGAAGGCGAGGCTCAAGCAGGCGATCAAGAGCAGCAGGGTGTACTCGTAGCCCCGCTTCATCGGATCGCCGTAGTGAAAGACGTCGAAGCCGTTGGCCAGATGAACGGTGACGAGGGCGATGAAGAAGTACACGGCCGTCAAGAGTCCCACCGGAGTGAGCCCGACACCGAACAGAAAGGCCAACCCGCCCAGCGTCTCGATCAGCATGCCGACATAGCCGAGCAGGGTCGGCAGGGGGTAATGGATCGACCCCAAGTAGCCAATGAAGCCCTGCATGCCTGGGCCGGGGAACGGCGGCCCGATGAGCTTGCCGAGGCCGTGCATTAAGAGAATGAATCCCACCACCACGCGCAGCAGGAACAAGCCGAGACTTGGGTTGTTTAACCTCACGGCGTCCTCCGTGGTCAGGCGGGAATGAACGTCACCTTGGGGTCCAGCCGGCGCGCGAACACCGCCAGCAACCGGGCCGCCCGCTCGAGATCCTCCTGGGCTACCATCTCGTTCGGGCTGTGCATATACCGGTTGGGAACGCTGACGAGGCCCGTGGGGATCCCGCGCAGCGCGTTGTAGATCGCGTCGGCATCGGTGCCCGTGTCGTGCGGAGCGGCCTGGATGCTGTAGGGAATCTTCTCCCGCTCGGCGCACTCCGCGAGCATCTCGAAGACGACGGGACTCACAGCGGAGCCGCGCGACAACACGGGGCCGCCGCCCAGCTTGTGCTCGCCCGCGCGCTTCTTTTCCGCGCCGGGCCAATCCGTTGCGTGCGTGACGTCCACGACCAGGGCGACGTTGGGCTCGATGCCGACGGCGCTCGTGCGGGCTCCGCCTCCCGTCCAAGCGATTTCCTCGCGCGTGGTCGCTACCGCGAAAACCGCCGCGTGCTTGGGCCGATCCTGCGCGAGCAGGCGCAGGGCCTCCGCCACGACGTAGGCGCCGATCCGGTTATCGATGCTGCGTGAGACGATGCGGCCGTTGGGGAACTCGGCCACCCGGGCGTCGAGGACCGCCGCGTCGCCCACCCGCACGCGTTGGAGCGCCTCGGCCTTGTTCGTCGCACCGATGTCGATCCAGAGGTCCGTGATCTTCGAGACCTTGTCCATGTCTTCCCGCTTCATGAGGTGCACGGCCTGCTTGCCAATCACCCCGGGCACCGGACCCCCTGGTCCGATGATCACCACTCGCTGTCCCACCAGCACTTGGGAGTCCCACCCGCCGATCCCGGCGAAGTACAGGTAGCCCTCGTCATCTACGTGCGTCACCTGGAGGCCGATTTCGTCTATGTGGCCCGCGAGCATGAGCCGGGGCGCGCCCTTCGCGTTGAGCGTCGCCACCGAGTTGCCGTGTACGTCGGCGGTCACCTGCTCGGCGAAGCTCTTCACCTCGTCGCGCCACACGCGGGCGGGTGCCGTTTCGAAGCCCGAGGGCCCGGGAGTGTCGAGGAGTCGTTTCAGGAAGTCGAGGTTGTCTCTCGTCATGGCTCGCTGGACGTTGATGTCGAAAGAGGTACGTGCAGCCGGCTCTGGATGCTATCGGCCGCGGTGCCGGTCGCGAGCGTCGGCTGGAAGCCGACACGCACGGGGATCGCCGTGATGCGAATGCGGTGGTCCGGCGTCACCACCACGCGCAAGATCGCGGAGAGTCGCGTCCACGGATCGCTCTGCATGAACACGAAGTTGCCGAGGGATTGAACGATCGGCCTGTGCTTGTACCAAATCACCGGCTGCAGCACGTGAGGATGATGGGCGAGCACGAGATCGGCGCCCGCGTCCACCAGATCGTAGAGGAGCTCCCGGTGGTAGTCGGGTGCCGAATCCGCGTACTCGCGACCCCCGTGCACGCTGACGACGACCAGATCGGCCCGGCCGTTCGCCTTGATCGCCCGGATTGCCGGGGAGATCCAGGTCGTGTCGCCCCAGGCGATCCAATCGGCGCCCGCATGCTTGTAGAACGTGTACGGCGCGGGATTCCACGCGCGCGTAATCGCGAAGAACGCCACCCGCCAGCCCCGCCGCTCGAGGATTACCGGCTGCTCGGCCATGTCGCGCCCGAACCCCGAGCCGACGAAGCGTACCCCCGCGCGGCTGAGCTGCCGCATCGTTTCCTCGACGGCGGGGCGTCCGGCGTCCCATGCGTGATTATTCGCGGTGCTCACGATGTCGAAGCCGGCGCGAGCGAGCGCCGCCGCCGCGGCCGGCGGGGCGGTGAACACGCCACCCGAATCCGGCTCCGGGCCCGAGTCGGGCGCGATCGGGCTCTCCAGATTCCCAAAGGTGATGTCCGCGGCAGCTAGGGAGTCGTGCAGGGCGAGGAACGAATACGCCGTGTCGCCCTTCAAGAGCCGGTCTTTCGCGACGCCCCGGCCGAGGTTGATATCCCCCACCGCGAACAGCCGGAGGGTGTCGGACGGCTGCTGGGCAAGGGGAGCGGCGACTACCACCAGACCAAGAGCGACGAACGCGACGATCATGGGAAGCTTACGTCGAGTGTCAACGGACCATCAACCGCGACAGCAGCTCGGCCGCGTCGACCAATCGTGGTCCCGGGCGGGACGTGTAGGCATTGCCGTCGATCACCTCGGTGCGCCGCCCAAGGAGGGATGCCGCGTCCGCGTCCGTGACGGTCGCGAGCTCCGACCGGGCGCGCTCCACGTCGAACCCGCAGAGGGCGACGACCACCAAATCGGGTGCGAGCGCCGCCAGCTCGCGCCACGGACGCGCGCGCGATGGCTCGCCCGGGGTGCCCCCGACGTCCTCGCCGCCCGCGCGCGCCACGAGCTCCGGCACCCAATGCCCGGCGACGTAGGGCGGATCCAGCCATTCCAGCACCAGCACCCTGGGTTTCCGTTGGGGCGCCGCCGGCTGCGCCCCTACGCGCCGGAGCCGGTACCGTAACCCATTCACCAGCTCCTCTGCCTCGTCCCGCAGCTCCAACGCCTCGCCGACCTTGGCGATGTCGTGGAACGCCCCCTCGAGGGTATGGGCGTGCAGCGTCACGACCCAGGGCGTCGGCATCAGCGCCGCGACCACGCGGGCGAGCTCCCCTTCGCCCACCGCGCACACCTCGCAGACCGACTGCCCGATCAACACGTCCGGGCGCAGCTGCGCCATCAGCTTCAGGTCCACGGTGATCGGGGAGGTCCCAGCGCGCTTGGCCTCCGCCATAGCGCGATCGATCGCGCTCGATGGGAGCGCGGGGTCGATCGCCGTACCGGTGACCCGAGGCAGCGAGCGTACGCCAGGCGGGAAGTCGCACTCGTGTGAGACGCCGACCAGCTGACCCTGCGCCCCCAGGGCGGCGACGATTTCGGTAGCCGCCGGCAGCAGCGACACGACGCGCATGCCGAAATGTAGGGCCTCCACCAGTGGCGGGGCCCTTACACCCGCGAGCTATCACTGCGGCCGCAGGGCGATCCGGTAGAGCAGAACGCCGAGGGCCCCGAACAGCACGTAGGCGATGAGGCTCGATTGGGCCAGGCTCCCCAGCGCGTGGAAGATCGGGACCTTCTCGGCCAACGCGTCCGCGGAGCCGAGCACGCCGGCGATGGCCGCGAGCACGATGCCGCAGATCGCGCCGCCGGCGATGAGGCCGCTCGAGAACAGCACGCCCGGGCCGGACTCCACTTCGGCGATCGATCGCTGCCCGGTCTGCGCGCGGCGCTCGATCAGCCAACGGATCACGCCGCCCGCGAACATCGCCGAAGACGTCGAGATCGGAAGGTACACGCCCACCGCCACCGGCAGCGCCTGTACGCCCATGAGCTCGATGGCGATCGTGAGGAACACGCCGAGCAGCACCAGGACCCAGGGCAGCTTGTGGGTGAGGATGCCGTCCGTGATGAGCGCCATGATCGTCGCCTTCGGGGAATCGAGGCGCGGGATGGTCTTGCCACGATAATCATGGATCCGGCCGCCGATACCCGGGTCGAGCACATAGCGGAGCTCGTGGGTGTTGGGATCCATCAGGTACTTTCCGGCGGCCACGCCTTCGGTGATCACATACACCCGGACGACCTGATAGGTCGCGTGATCCATGGAGTCGGTGCCCGCGATCCGGAAGCCCGACATGGTTTCGGGCCGGACCTCGACGGACGCGCGTCCGCCCGCGGATGGCGCGAGGGCCGCCGCGCTGAAGGCGGAGTGGGTCTCGGGCACCGGGTACGTATACGCGCGGTTGAGCAACGTGAGGGTCCACCCGACGACCACCGCCGAGCCGAGGGCGCCGACCAGGATCGCGATCTGCTGGCGGCGCGGCGTGGAGCCGACGAGGAAACCGGTCTTCAAGTCCTGAGACGTGTTTCCGGCATTGGCGGTCGCGACCGCGACGACAGCCGCGATCGAGATCGCCTGTACCCGGTGATCCACCCCGGTCCAACCGATCGCCACGAAGATCAAACACGTGCCGAGCAGCGCGGCGATCGTCATGCCGGAAATCGGATTTGCCGAGGAGCCGATTTGCCCTGTGATGCGCGACGATACCGTGGCAAAGAAGAATCCGAAGATCACGATCAGCACGGCGCCGAGCAGGTTGACGCCGACCTGCGGGAGCAGGGCGAGCACGATGGCGAGGGCGATCGAGCCGCCGACGGTGAGTGAGATGGGGAGATCGTCTTCCGTCCGAAGGCGGCTCACGGCCTGCCCCATGCGCGACTCCCGCAAATCCTTGAGGCTCGACGCAAAGGAGCTCGCGATCGTCGGCAGCGAGCGCGCGAGCGCGATGATTCCGGCCGAGGCGACCGCCCCCGCGCCGATGTAGAACACGAAACTCGCCCGGATTTCCCCTGGACTCATGTCACGGATCAGCTTCACCGCGGGAAACCCGAACGGCTCGGTCAAACCCGATCCGACGAGCTTGATCGTCGGGGCCAGCACGAGATAGGCGAAGCAGCCGCCCGCGAACAAATAGCCCGCGATTTGTGGGCCGATGATGTACCCGACGCCCATCAGCTCGGGAGACGTTTCTGTGAACACCGCCGCGCCCGGATAGAAGCCGAGCGCCTTGCCCGGCACGTCCTGCCAGAACTTGAGACCCGCCTGGAGGAACTTGTAGGCGAAGCCCACCCCGAACGCCTGGAACACGCGCTTGGCCTGCAGGCCGCGCTCCTCCCCTGCGATGAGGACTTCGGCGCAAGCGGTGCCCTCAGGATAGACCAGGGTGGCGTGCTCCTTCACGATCAGCGCTCGGCGCAGTGGGATCATCATCAGGATGCCCATCACGCCGCCAACACTCGCGAGTACGGCGACCCGGCCGATGTCGAGGTCATAGCCCATCAGGAGGATGGCGGGGATCGTGAACACGACGCCCGCGGCCACGGAATCGCTGGCCGACCCGGTCGTCTGCACGATGTTGTTTTCGAGGATCGACGTCCGGCCGAGCGCGCGGAAGATCGTGATGGACAGGACCGCGATCGGGATCGAGGAGCTCACGGTGAGCCCGATCTTGAGCGCGAGGTAGACGCTCGAGGCGCTGAAGATCAACCCCAGCAAAACGCCGAGAATCAGGGCCCGCGCGGTCAGCTCGCGAGGCGACTGTGACGCTGGAACATAGGGTTGGTGATCGGGCATAGGGGGCAGAATCTGAACCGTGGCGGTAGAAGGCGGTAGAGGTGGTAGAAGTCGGTAGAGGACCTCTACCGACTTCTACCGTCTTCTACCGTCCTCTACTAGCATCCTCCCATGGCCGGCTCCCCGGACCAACTCTTCCTCGACTTTCAATCCGCGCTCGCGGGCCGGTACTCGCTCGAGCGGGAACTGGGACGGGGCGGGATGGGCGTGGTGTACCTGGCGCGGGAAGTGCGCCTCGACCGGCCCGTGGCGATCAAGCTGCTGCCGCCCGCGCGCGCGACTGACAGCCGCCTGCGCGAGCGCTTCCTGCGCGAGGCCCGCACTGCTGCGAAACTGAGCCATCCCCACATCATCCCGATCTTCGCGGTGGACGAGCTCGGGGCCTTCGTGTTCTTCGCCATGGCCTACGTCGCCGGTGAGACGCTGACAGAGCGGGTCCGGCGGCGCGGTCCACTCGCGCCGTCCGAAGCGGGACGCGTCCTGCGGGAGGTCGCGTGGGCGCTGGCCTACGCGCACTCGCAGGGGCTCGTCCATCGCGATGTGAAGCCCGACAACATCATGCTTGAGGAGGCGACTGGGCGGGCGCTGGTGGCCGATTTCGGGATCGCCGGCCTGGTGCGGGGCGCATCGGGGCTCGATGGAGGCGAGGTGATCGGGACGCCCGAGTTCATGAGCCCGGAGCAGGCGTTGGGCGAACATGTCGACGCGAGGAGCGACCTCTATGCCCTCGGCGTGGTCGGCTATTTCGCGCTATCGGCGCGGCTGCCCTTCGAAGCCGAGAAGGCGACGGACGTACTCGCGAAGCAGGTAACCGAGCCGGCGCCGCCGCTCGCGAGCGTGGCGGGCGTGCCGCGCCGTCTCGCGCAGGCGATCGACCGCTGCCTTGCGAAGGATCCGGCGGATCGGCCGCAGACGGGCGAGGCGCTTGCCGAGCAGTTCGGCATGGCTCTCGAGCAGCGGCGCGAGCTGCCGGTGGGGTTACGCGTATTCGTCAAGCGCAACGCCCGCTTGGGCGGCGTAGGCGGGTTGATCTATGTGTTTTCCATCCCGTTCATGATGGGGTTCGGCGCATCGCTCTTCCGGTCGGGAAGCGGGGCTCTTTGGACGTTCGTGGCCGCGGTCACGATCGTGCCCTTCGGCATTCTGCTCGGCCGCGCCCAGCGGTTTCTCGCGTCCGGTTTCGGACCCGAGGAGCTGGGTGTCGCCTTTCGCGCCGAGCTCGAGCACGGGCGCGAGGAGCGGATCTTCGAGTATGGACGGGGACCGTCATTCTACGAGCGGGTGCTCTGGGTCGTCGGCATCGGCGGCCTAACGACCGCGCTGGTGTCCGGAGTTGTGCTGTTCGGCACGACCTACGTGATGCTTCGGCAGGGCGTCTGGTTGTACTCGGTCTTCGGCTGGGCGCTTTCGTCGGGGTTGCTAGCGTCCTTCCTTGCCCTCGTCCGGCTGCAGCGCCGCATAGATCTCGACACACGCATCTGGTCGTGGCTGTGGCAGGGGCCCCTAGGCCGACTCTTGTTCCGCGTGGCTCGTTTCTTCCTGGGAGCCAAATCGCTGCCCCCACCCGCCACGCATCGCCCCACCGAGCTCGCGCTCGCGATGGCGGCGGAACAACTCTTCGAGGAGCTGCCGCGCGAGACGCGCCGGCAGCTCAGGGATCTGCCGGACGTGGTACGGCGCCTCGAGCAGGACGCCCAACGCATGCGACAGCGACTCGAGGAGCTGCACGACGCGCTGGGCGGGGCGGAGGCGGCGCCCGCCCCTCGCCCGATCGCGCCGGATGCCGTGGGGGAGCGGCACGACCGCATCCTCGCCGATCTGGTCGCCGAGCGAGACCTCGTGCAACGGCGCCTGGGCGACGCCGTGAAGGCGCTCGAAACCATCCGGCTGAACCTGTTGCGGCTGCGCGCCGGCTCGGGAAGCGTGCAGAGCCTGACGACCGACCTCGGGCTCGCGCGCGAGGTGGCCGCGGAGATCAATCTCCTGCTCGAAGGACGGCGCGAAGTCGAGCGGAACCTCGCGTAGCGTCGCCGGGGTATTCAGGCCCCGTGACGGCGGATACGATTTCTCCCGAGTTCCGGCGCGCGCTCGCCGGGCGGTACGTGCTGGAGCGCCGGCTGGGTCGCGGGGGCATGGGGGTCGTCTACCTCGCGCGCGAGCTGCGGCTCGACCGCCGGGTGGCGATCAAGCTCTTGCCCCCGGACAAGGCCAGCCAACCGGCAGCGCGGGAGCGTTTCCTGCGGGAGGCGCGCACCGCGGCCCAACTCTCCCACCCGGGGATCGTTCCCATCTTCACGGTGCACGAGGTCCAGGACTTCGTGTTCTTCGCGATGGCATACGTGGATGGAGAGACGCTCGGCCAGCGTGTGCGGCGGGCCGGTCCGCTGGGTCACGCGGCGGCCGCGAGCATCCTCGAGGAAGTGGCGCGCGCCCTGTCGCACGCCCACGCCAACGGCGTGGTCCATCGCGACGTGAAGCCCGACAATATCCTCATCGAGCGGGCGACGGGTCGGGCGCTGGTGTCCGATTTCGGGATCGCCCGGGTGGGCTCGGGTCCCACGACCGGTCCCCAGCGCGTCATGGGGACCGCCTATTTCATGAGCCCGGAGCAGGCTAGGGGTGCCGCCGTCGACGCCCGCAGCGACCTCTACTCACTCGGCGTCGTGGGATTCTTCGTTCTGTCGGGCCGGCTCCCGTTCGAGGGGGCGGATGACATGGCCGTCCTGGCGCGTCATGTGACCGATCCGCCACCGCCCTTGGCCAGCGTAGCGCCGGACGTGCCGCCCCGCCTCGCCCAGACGATCGATCGTTGCCTCGCGAAGGAGCCGGACGCGCGTTTCGCGAGCGGCGACGCGCTCGCCGAGGCGCTCGGAGCCGCGCTGGACCGGCGGGCCGCCGTGGCCGTGCGCGCGTTCGTCACCGAAGCCCGGCATTTGTCGACCACCGCGCGCATTTACGGCGCGACCGCGAGCATCGTCTTGGCCATAACAGCCATTCGGTTCACCTGGGCCACAGTGCTCGCGGTCTCCGCTCTGGTCGTCACAGTGCCCCTCGCGGTCATGCTCGCCCGAGTGCGGCGCCTGCTCAGAGCCGGATATGGGCGCCACGATCTGACCGAGGCCCTGGGAGCGGAGCTGACGCATCGGCGCGAAGAGCTCTCGTTTCTCTACGGCCATGGTCCGTCTCGACTCGAGCGGGTGTTGCGGTGGGTGACCTATGCGTGCTTGGCGATGGCAGCCGGCATCGCCGGCGCCCTCGTCGGCGTGCCCGTCCTCGACCATACGACGGGCATCTCCACGGCATTTGCCGCGGCGGCGACGTGCGCCATGCTCGCGGCGTTCGTCGCGCGCCGCCGCACGGAGCTCCGCACCGATCCCAAGACGGAGCGGCGGATGCGGTTCTGGAGCGGGCGGCTGGGGGAGTGGTTGTTCAGGCTCGCCGGGCTGCGCCTCGGTCCTCGGGAGGTGTCCTCCGGATCGGCCGCGCTCTCGCCCGTCGTTACGCCCGTACCGGGCGGGCGCGACGCCTGATCCGAGCCAGGCGGTGCGCCGCTTCCCGAAGCATGTCTTCCGTCTTACAGAACGCGAACCGTACCAGGCGCCGGCCCAGCTCGGGCCGGCTGAAGAAGCTCGAGCCCGGCACCGGCGCGACGCCGATCTCCTTCGTGAGCCAGAAGGAGAACTCGTCGTCTGGCAGATCGGAGATCGCCGAGCAATCCGCGAGCACGTAATACGCCCCCTGGGGAGGCGTGCAGCCGAAGCCTGCGTCCGTGAGCGCCTGGCAGAGCAGGTCCCGCCGAGCGCGATAGTCCCGGGCGAGGCTTTCGTAATAGTCCGAACCGAGCGTCTCGAGACCTACCGCGACGGCTTCCTGGAGCGGTGCCGGCGCCCCTACGGTCAGGAAGTCGTGCACCTTCCGGATGGCGTCGGTCGTATCGGGCGGCGCGACGATCGTACCGATCCGCCAGCCCGTGACGCTGAACGTCTTCGATGCCCCGCTGATTGTGATCGTCCGCTCGCGCATGCCGGGGAGCGTGGCGATCGGGATGTGCTCGCCTTCGTAGTAAATGTGCTCGTAGATCTCGTCCGTCACCGCGTACGCGTCGTGGCGCTGGCACAGCTCCGCGATGCCTTCGAGCTCGCGCCGCGACAGGACGCGCCCGGTGGGGTTGTTGGGTGTGCACACGATGATGGCGCGTGTGCGGGCCGAGAACGCCGCGGCCAGGCGGTCCAGATCGAGCTCGTCACCGGAGGCGAGCGGTACGTAGACGGGCTGGGCGCTGCAGAGGATCGCGTCGGGGCCGTAGTTCTCGTAGAACGGCTCGAACACGATGACCTCGTCACCCGGATCCACGATCGCGAGGAGCGCGGATGCCATCGCTTCCGTCGCGCCACAGGTGACGGTGATCTCGGTCTCGGGGTTGACCGTCATCCCGTACCACTGCTCGTACTTCCGGGCGAGCGCATCCCGTAACCGCTTGGCGCCCCAGGTGATCGCGTACTGATTCACGTCGTCGCGAATCGCCCTGGCGGCTGCCTCCTTCAGGATCTCGGGAGCGGGGAAATTGGGGAACCCCTGCGCGAGGTTGATGGCCCCATGCTCGGCGGCGAGCCGGGTCATGCCTCGGATGACCGATTCTGTGAAGGAATGCGTGCGCCGGGCGGTGTGCATGGACTGGGAACTTACAATTGAAAGGCCCCGGCCAAACAGCCCGGGGCCTTTAGTTGAACCCTGTAGTCGTTGTCCGCCGGTTAATTCAGCAGATTCCCGAACCAGATGAAGCTGGCACCGGCCCCATCCGCAACGGTGATCGTCCAGCCGAAGCCACCTGAGCACGCCGGACCGTTGCCCGGGAACGTCTCGTGCCAGCCTGTCTGCACCACCTCGCACAGCGTGTATGTGCCGGCCGGGAGACCCGTGAAAATGTAGTTACCCTGCGCGTCGGTCACCGCCGTCGCGCTCACCGGACCGCTCAGCTGCAGGCACCAGCCCTGCAGGCCAGGCCACGGCGACGCGTCGACGTACACCTGCCCGTCAATCGACGCCGTACCACCGGCCGGCGCGGAATTCACGCACCCCGCGTTCGTTGGGGGCGGGGGCGGGGGTGGCGGCGGGGGCGGAGGTGGCGGCGGATCCTGCACCGCGCACAGCCCCTGATGAGCATTCGCCGTCCCCTGGGCCGAGCGATTGCTGGTGCCCTGGCCGTTGTTGCAAGAGCTCTTGCCGGGCAGCTGAGAGACGCCTATCGCAAGCGGCGTCGCCAGCAAGGCGAGAAGCACTATGTAGGCACGCATCCACACTCCTAGCTCGTTTTGGGCTGAGGAGGGGCGCTGCGAGCCTCAGCGGATTTTGCCCGGTGCCGGGGAGCCGGAGGACGCACCAACCGCGCTCCCACGCCCACCACCGGGCGCGATGAAGATCGCAACAATCGGCCTTGGCGGCTGTGAAATTTATCACAAACTATGTAACTATAAATGAAAGTTGACGTTATGATGGTATATCACAACTTTAGGTGTAATACCACGAGCACAACGTATATGAAGACAACACTGTCGTGACAGTATAATGGCACTTCACGAAATTGTCTCAGGGAAACGGGATTACTTGAGAATCTGCTTCGCGATGGTGTTCAGCTGCATGTTGCTCGTGCCCTCATAGATCGTCCCGATCTTCGCGTCGCGGTAGAACTTCTCGACCGGGTACTCCTTGGTGTAGCCGTAGCCGCCAAACAGCTCGACCGCGAGCGACGTCACCCGTTCGGCCACCTGAGACGAGAGCAGCTTCGCCATCGCCGCCTGCATGGTGTAGGGTTCGCCCGCGTCCTCGAGCCGGGCCGCGTTGTACACCATCAGCCGGGCCGCCTCGAGCTCGGTAGCCGCCTGCGCCAGCTGAAACTGCACGGCCTGGAAGTCCCCGATCGGCTTCCCGAACTGCTGGCGCTCCTTCACGTACTTGAGGGCGGCCCTCAGCGCTCCGCGCGCGACGCCGATCATCTGCGCGCCGATCCCGATCCGGCCGGTGTTCAACGTCTCGATCGCCACCTTGTAGCCGACGCCCACCTCCCCCACGACGTTGCCCGCGGGCACCTCGCAGCCGTCGAGAATCAGCTCGCACGTGCTCGACGCCCGGATGCCCAGCTTGTCTTCTTTCTTCCCTACGGAGAAGCCCTTGAACCCGCGCTCCACCGCGAACGCGGTGATGCCCTTGTAGCCCTTCGCGAAATCCGTGTTCGCGAAAATGACGAACAGTCCCGCCTCGGCGCCGTTCGTGATCCACAGCTTGCGACCGTCGAGCACCCAGGTGTCACCGCGGCGGGTGGCACGCGTTTGCAGCCCGAACGCGTCCGATCCCGATTCGGGCTCGGATAACGCGTAGGCACCCAACAGGTTACTCGCGAGGCGTGGCAGGTAGCGGCGCTGGAGATCTTCGCTCGCCCACTTACGGAGCAGGGTGTTGACCAGGGTGTTCTGAACGTCCACGAAGATCGCGACGGAGGCGTCGACGGCGGACAGCTCCTCGACCGCGAGCACGGTCATGAGGAGGCTGCCGGCCGCGCCGCCGAACGCCTCGGGGATCTCGATGCCCATGAGCCCGAGGTCGAAGCATTGCGTGAGGAGGTCGGGATCGACGGCCGACGCCTTCTCCATGCTCGCGACGCGCGGCCTCACCTGGCGTTCGGCAAAGCCGCGGACCGTGTCGCGGAACAACTCCTCTTCTTCGGAGAGCCTGGTGAGTGCGTGGCGAGTCATGAGGTCTGGCATGCGCGCCCCAATTTAGCGCCGGACCGCAGGGGGGGGTGGGCCGTGTCGCACTTTTGCAACACTCGACTCACCCTGTTCCACAGCGTAACCGCCCGCCAATCTAGCGAAGCGCCAAAGCGCGCGATATATGAACCGGTACAGTGAGCGCGGCCGTCAGCTCGCGCCCGCCTGATGGAGTTCCAACAGTGGTAACGCAGTGAGATGCGAACGACGTGAGTGCCGCCGTCGGCGTTTTATCACGCCCGGCGCTCACATCCTTTGCCACAACCCCACTGGGAGGCGGTGTCCAATGTTACGTCCTCTTGTTTGTGCCGCGGCGCTCCTGAGCGGTCCGCTCGGTGGCGTCGCCCTCGCCCAGCGATCGGTCCACGGGACCGTGAAGGACGCGCAGACCGGCGCGGCGATCGCGGCAGCTCAGGTCTCGGTTCGAGGAACCAAGGTGTGGGCGTCGACGTCGTCGGATGGTCAATTCTCGCTGGGTGCACCGGCGGGAGCCCTGACGCTCGACGTCCGGCGCATCGGATTCGTGTCGGCCGGCGTTCCCGTCGCCGCCGATCAGAACGACGTGGAGATCACGCTCAAGGCCACGGCCCTCGAGCTCAGTGAGGTCATCGTGACCGGCCAGGGGACAGGGATCTCCCGACGCAACCTGGCGAACAACGTGGAGTCGGTCCGCAGCGACCAGTTGAGTGTCGCGCACAGCCAGACAGTCGAAAGCGCGCTGCAAGGCATGGTGCCCGGCGCCGTGATCACGGCGAACTCCGGAGCCCCCGGCGGCGGCATGCAAGTCCGGATGCAGGGTGTCACGTCGATCTTTGGCCGGTCGCAACCGCTCTACGTGGTCGACGGGGTGCCAGTGGCCAACACGTCGATCTCGAACGGCCTTAACGCAGTCACCGCGGCCGGCGCCGGGCTCGATGCATCGAATCAAGACAATCCGGTCAACCGCATCGCCGACCTGAACCCGTCGGACATCGAGTCCATCGAGTTTCTCGAGGGCCCGTCGGCGGCCGCGATCTACGGCTCCTCGGCGGCGAACGGCGTCATCGTCATCTCGACCAAGCGCGGCGCACCCGGGCCCGCGCGGTTCTCTATCACACAACGCCTCGGGACGAACGTCGCGTCCAACACGCTCGGGTTGCGGCGGTTCCAGCTTGCCGACGCCATCAAGTACGACTCGGCCTGTTGCAGCATCGATGCGGCCACCACGACCAGCCTGTTCCAGCAGAGTGGTGGATACCAGGATTACGAAAGCCAGGTGTTCGGGGACAAGAGCCTGTCCTACGAGACCAACCTGCAGATCAGCGGCGGGAACGAGAACACCCAGTATTTCTTTTCCGCGCTCAACCAGCACGACAACGGCACAATGTACGGGACGGGTTACGACAAGCAGGGACTCCGCCTCAACCTGACACAGCTCGTGGGCTCGAGGCTCCAGGTGAGGGCCAACACGAACCTGATCCACTCCCTCACGAAGCGCGGCATCAGCAACAACGACAACGTGAACGTCACCCCGTACTTCGTCATCGGCGAGACCCCCAGCTTCTTCGACATGCGCCCGGTGAACGGCGTGTATCCCTTTAACCCGTTCACGTTCGGCAGCGGCGACAACCTGCTTCAGACGGTGGCGCAGTTTCAGGCGCCAGAAGACGTGTTCCGGTTGATCGGATCCACCAACGCCACCTACACGTTCTTGAACGGCGAGACGAACACGCTGCGCGCGTCGATCGATGGCGGGATCGACTCCTATATCATGAAGGTCAACATCTACGCGCCGGCCACGCTGTACTGGCAGCAGACGAGTTTGCCGGGAACGGCCACCGATCTGACCGGTGTCGAGACGCAAGCGACCGTCGCCGGTACGCTCACGCACAGCTACTCGCCGACATCGAAGGCGTTCACGGCCACCACGTCGGCAGGAGTGCGCCAGGGCTATGACTACCTCCGGACGACGAACAACGTGGTCCAGAATCTCCTCCCCGGCCAACAGAACGTGGACCGCGGCTCGGCGGGGAGTGTGTTCGAGAATCGCCAGCGGACACGCACGGTGTCGTTCTTCGGGCAGGAAGAGCTGTTGCTGCTCGGTGAGCGTCTCTTCGTCTCCGGCGGTGTTCTGGCCCAGAAGAGCACGAACAACGTCGATGTTGACAAGCTATTCTACTATCCGAAGGCCGCCGCGTCGTATCGCTGGCCGACGCTCGGGCCGTTCGACGAGCTGAAGGTTCGGGTCGCGTACGGCCAGACGGGGAACGAGCCGCTATATGGCCAGAAGTACCCGACGCTGCTCGGCTTGTCCTACAGCGGTCAGAACGCCGTGGCCATCCAGGCGCCGAGCAACGTCGTCCCCGATCCCAACCTGCATCCGGAGCGCGAGCGGGAGATCGAGGCCGGTTTCGACGCGGGGCTCTTCAACTCCCGCGTGGCGATCTCGGCGACCGTGTACCAGAAGGACAACACGGACTTGATCCTGCAGCAAACGCTCGCGCCGAGCACTGGATACGGCACGCGCATCTTCAACGGGGGCGATGGGGCCAGGATCCGGAATCGCGGCATCGACGCGTCCGTCTCGGCGTACGCGGTGCGTACGCCGGACGTGAGCTGGCTCGCCCGGGTGACGTTCACCAAGAACACGGGCACGGTAGACACCCTCTCAGTTCCGGCCTTCGCGCCGGCGAACAACTTCGGCTTCTCCTACGGCGCCGGGTTCATTCAGCAAGGCGCGTCCCCCTCGCAGATCTACGGACGCAATGGCGCGGGCGGCGTTGCGGCGCTGGGCGATTACGAGCCCAAGTACATCGTCGGGGTCTCGAGCGACGTGACGTTCCACCGGCTGCGGCTCTCGGGCCTGCTCGAGTGGCGCCACGGCGGTGATGTGGTCAATGTCACGCAGAACGTATTCGACGAGGACGGACTCGCCCCTGATTCTGCCGCGTCAGCCGCGCGGCTCGCGGCGTTCCATGCCACCGGCAAGCGCCTGGCCGTCTACATCCAGGACGCGTCCTTCGTGAAGCTGCGGGAGATCACCCTGTCGTATCAGCTGCCCGACGAGGTGCTCCGCACGGTGTTCCGCGGCAGTGTCACCGGCGCGCGGGCGGAGCTCTCCGGCCGGAACCTGATCACTTGGAGCAAGTACGCCGGGCTCGACCCCGAGGTCTCGAACTTCGGGAACCAGAACATCAATCGTGGCCAGGACCTGGCCCCGTATCCGCCGTCCCGCAGCTTCTTCTTCACGCTCGCCGTGGACTTCTGACCATGACCACGCGACCCAACACTCGACGGACACTTCCGCACTGTGAGGGAGCCATGCGGACTACATACGTGGCACTGGCACTCGGGGCGCTCGCGCTCAGCGCGTGCAACCTGCCCAATGACCCGAGTCTGAACAACCCGAGCGCGAACGACTTTTCGGTCATCACGGACCTGCCCCATCTGCAGGCACTCGTGACGGGCGTGGTTCGCGGCGACCGTGTGCAGAACGAAAACGAAATCATTTACGGGGAGACGATGGGGCGCGACGGCATGCGCCTGACGGGATCGGAGCCGCGGTTCGTGACGGAGCTGCTCGGGCCCAGCAGCATCGACCCGAGCGACTTCCTGGGCGGCGCGCTGTGGCCCTACGCGACCGTGCGGCTCGCCAACATCGGCCTGCACGGAATAGCCGGAGCGCCGTCCGGCTTGCTCAACGCCCAGGACAAGCCCGCGACCGCGGGCTTCGTCCAGACCATCAAGGCCCAGATCATGCTGCGGGTCATCGAGTCGCACGACACGACCGGTGCGCCGGTCGATGTGGACATCGACCCCACTGGTCCGCTCGCGGCACTGCGCTGCAAGAACGATGTCCTGGCGTACGTCGCAGCGCTGCTCGACACGGCTGCCACCAACCTTGCAGCGGGTGGCGGCTCGTTCCCCTTCGTGTTGCCCCCAGGGTTTGCCGGGTTCGATACGCCGGCTAAGTTCCGGCAGTTCAATCGCGGGCTAGCGGCCAAGGTGGACGTGTATCTCGCGTTCAGAGATTACGCGCCGCTCGGGACTGTAACCGGAACACCCGACGCCGTGTTTCTCGACTCGGCGCAGGCTGCCCTGACGGCATCCTTCATGACTGCGGACGCGGCCAAGCTCGACCTCGGCCCGGCCCACGCCTACACCTCGTCGACGGGTGACGCGCAGAACGGGTTGTGGGACCAGGGCTTTGCAAAGACCGCGTTTCGCGCCAATCCGCGCCTGATCACGGACGCGGAGCCGGGAGATCTGCGCGTGTCTCGGAAGATTGACTCTTCATTCAGCACCATCGGTGTGGCGGGGTACTCGTCGAAGTACGTGTTCACGCTCTACCCAGACCCGACGTCCCTCACGCCGATCCTCACCAACAAGGAGCTGCTCCTACTGCAGGCGGAGGTGAATTGGGGGAAGGGCGCCTACGCGACGGCATTGGCGGAGGCAAACTTCGTCCGGACGAACGATGGCGGGTTGGCTGCGGACACGAGCGTCGCACCCGACTCGGTGCTCAACAGCATCCTCTACGAGAAGCGGTATTCGTTGCTGTGGCAGAGCGGCAGTCGCTGGCTCGATGCGCGGATGTTCGGCAAGCTCAACTCCAACCCGCCGCCGGTGGGTGTCGGTGCGGAGCAGGAGCCCGCGCCGGGTGAGCCGTATCGGAATTTCCCGATTCCCTTCAACGAGGCGGCGGCGCGGAACAACAACCTCAGTAAGCAGGCCTGCGGGTTAAACTGAGTCGCGCCACGGAAGCATGGTTGCAACGAGCGGCCCCGGCTATTTCGCCGGGGCCGTTTGCTGTCACCGATCCTTGAGCCGCCGCACGAACTTGAGCCCCGACCACACGTCGTCCACGGCCGCCACCTTTACATCCACGAGCCCGTGCGCAAGGCCCACCGCGCGGATCACATCCTCCGTGAGATCGGTCGCCACACCGGACGCCTTCTTGGGCCAGGAGATCCACAGCATGCCCGCGGGGGTGAGCGAGCGCTCCAGCATCGCGAACCGACGCTCCAGGTCGCGGTGCTCCGTAGTGAAGAATTGAATGAAGTCGAGAGCACCGGCGGTCGTTGTCCTGCGGGCCACGCGGGCCGGTAGCTTCCCGAGCGTGCGTGCGTAGCCGGTGGGCGGGTTCAGGATTGCGATCCTGGCCCCAGCCTTGATCCCGAGCTTCTGCACGAGTGGCTTCCCCGAGTACCCAGCCATTTGCCCGCCCTGCCGCCCTGCCGCCTTGCCGCCCTTGCCGCCCTCTACCGCCCTCTGTACATCACTCTCCAAATCCGCCCCGCCGCGTCATCGGTGATGTACAGCGAGCCGTCGGGCCCGACCGCCACGCCCACGGGCCGGTGTTTGGGCCCCGCAGGGTCCGCCTTCCAGAACCCATCGGCAAACGTTTCGTACGTCGTCGCGCCCATCGGTGTCCCGTCCTTGAACGGCACGAACACCACTTTGTAGCCGGCCTGCGGCAACGGTGCGCGATTCCAGGACCCGTGGAACGCGATGAACGCGCCGCCGCGATAGCGCGCGGGGAACTGGGTCCCGTCGTAGAGTGTGAGCCCATCGGGCGCCCAGTGCCCAGGGAACGCCACGGCCGGCTCCTTCTTTTGCGCGCAGCGCCCGACTTGCTTCCCGTCGCCGCCGTATTCGGGCGCCAGCACGAGGCGCCCGAGCTCGAGGTCGTGGTAGCAGTAGGGCCAGCCGAAATCGTCGCCCGCGTTCACTTGCAGCAGCTCTTCCGAGGGCTTCTCGGCGTTCTGCGAGTCGTTGAAGAACTTTGGCCAATTCTGCCCCAGCTGGTCGCGGCCGTGCTGTGTCGCCCAGACCTGACCATTGGGGGCAATCCTCAGCCCCACGGCATTGCGGATGCCCGTGGCGTATCGCGTGGCGCTCGTCCCGGTTTGGTTCGCCTTTATGGCGTCGAACTGCCAGATGCCGGAGCGGTACGCGAGCTCGGGACAGGGATCGCGCCCGGGTGATTCCAACGTACGGTCCGCCACCTGACAGGAATTCGTCGCCGACCCAAAGTTCACGTACAGCGTCTTCCCATCGCTCGAGAGCGCCAGGTTCTTGGCGGTGTGGTTGCCGTCGCTCGGCAGATCGCGCGCGATCACCTGCGGCTCCCCGATCGGCATGAGCTGCCCGGGGTGCATGGGATACCGCAGGACGGTCGACTTGGTGGCGAAGTACAACCCACCCGCGGTGAGCACGATTCCCGTACCGCCCGCGGTGCCGAAGTGCGCTTGAACATCGGCCCGGCCATCGCCGGTGGTGTCACGCAGCGCGAGGACGCCGCCGGGCCCCCCCCCGCCGCGTCGGTTCTCCAGGGCGACGAAGACGTCGCCGTTCGGGGCGACGGCGAGGTGCCGAGGCGCGCCGACCTGGTCCGCGACGACGACGGCGCAGAACCCGGGCGGAAGTGTGAGGCCACCGTTGTCGGAGTCGCACGCGGGGAGGACGCGGGACGGTCGGACCGTCGGACTGGCAGATAGACACAACGCGACCGCACCGACGGCGAAGGCCTTGGTGTTCCTCATCACCGTTTGTCTCCCTTGTCGGTTGGTGCCGCCAGCATCTCCCGAATGCCCCCGAGGGACGCCAGCACACCGGTCGCCTCGTACGGGAGATAGATGACCTTGTTGCTCTGCGGGCTCGTGACCATCTCCTTCAACGCCTCGATGTAGCGGATGGCGATCAGGTACCGAGCCGGATCCCCGCCGGTTCCCTTGATCGCGGCCGTGATCCGCTCGATGGCCTGGGCCTCGGCCTCGGCCACCTTGAGGCGCGCGGCGGCCTCGGCCTCGGCCGCGAGGATCTTCGCCTGCTTCTGGCCTTCGGCCTGATTGATCTCGGATTGCCGGATGCCTTCCGACTGGAGGGTGCGCGACTGCTTCTCCGCCTCCGCGGTGAGGATCGCGGCGCGCCGGTCCCGCTCCGCGCGCATCTGCTTTTCCATGGCGTCACGGATGTCGCGCGGCGGGTTGATGTCCTTGAGCTCCACCCGGCTCACCTTCGCGCCCCACTTGTGGGTCGCTTCATCCAGGATCTCGCGCAGCTTGGCGTTGATCGTGTCGCGGGACGACAGCACGTGGTCGAGCTCCATCTCGCCGATCACGTTGCGCAGCGTGGTCTGCGTCAGCTTCTCGATCGCGTCAGGCAGATTGGCGATCTCGTACGTGGCGCGCACCGGGTCGGTGATCTGGGAGTAGATCAGCGCATCGATCTCCACCACCACGTTGTCTTTGGTGATCACGTTCTGGCGCGGGAACACGTACACCGTCTCGCGCAGGTCGATTTTCTCGGTGCGGAAGTGCCGCGCGAACGACTCGCCGGCGGGCGTGACGATCACTTGGTGCCAATCGATTGCCCGTGGCTTATCGATGATCGGGATGATGAGGTTCACGCCCGAGGCCAGCGTGCGGTGGTATTTCCCCAGCCGCTCGATAATCATCGTCTGCGCCTGCTGTACCACGCGGACGCCCTTCGCCACGATCGAAATCGCCACCAGGGCAATCGCCACGGGGACGATGTACGCGCCGATCTCCATCTCAGCTCTCCTTATCCACGTACAGGGTCGCGCCCTCCACCCGAACGACCATCACGCGGGTTCCGGGCTCGAGCGCGGTGTCCATCAGCGACGCCGCCCGCCAGTCTTCACCTTCGACCATCACGCGGCCCTTCCCCGTGGCCGGGTCGATGCGCTCCGACACGATCCCCACGCGGCCGGAGAGGGCGTCCACGTTCGTTCGGAGCTCGCCGCCGCGAGTGTGCAGGTGCCGGAGCAGGAACGGACGGATACCGACGAGGGAGAGGAGGGTCCCCGCGGCGAACGTGAGAGCCGGAATGAGGGCTCCCGGCGCCACCAGGGACGCCAGGCCCGCGGCGAGGCAGCCGACCGCCACCGAGAGGAGCCAGAACCCCGGCGCGACCATCTCTGCCACGAATAGGAGCAGGGCCGCTACGAGCCAAACTTGCCATTCGTGCATGAGCGGGTCTCCTGGCGTCCATTCGACGTCCGGAAGTTACCGCCGCAACCGTTCGCCCGCTTCCCCTATCCAACGGGCAGCACCGCCGTGAAACACCCTTTGTGGGACGGCCGTAGCGCCGTCATGACTCCCTCGCCGGAGGTCGCCCTCATGAACGCCCTGCTGATCACCGCGACGCTGATTGGACCGGTCCTTGCCGCGCAGCAACCTGAGCGGCGCACGGTCGCCGGTGAGCACGTCGCCATCTTCAACCTCGCCGGCGTCGTGCGCGTCGAGCGGGGAGGGAGCGCCGGCGTCGAGGTGGAGCTCACGCGCGGCGGGCGCGATGCCGCCAAGCTGTCGGTCGCGACGGGCTCGCTCCGGGGGCGCGAGACGCTCCGCGTGATGTATCCGGACGATGATATCGTGTATCGCGAGCTCGGCCACGGGTCGACGACATTGCACGTGCGCGACGACGGCACGTTCAACGAACACGACGGCCGGCATTGGTTCAACGACGGACGGCGCGTGCGCATCTCGGGATCCGGCAACGGGCTCGAGGCTCATGCGGACCTCCGCATCGCAATACCGCCAGGGAAGCAGGTTGACGTCTATCTCGCGGTCGGGCGCGTGTCCGTCACTAACGTGGAGGGCGATCTGCGCGTGGATGTCGCGTCGGCGGACGTCACGGCCGACCACGTCAAGGGCACGCTCGCGATCGACACCGGGTCTGGGGACGTCCATCTGAGCGACGCCCAGGGCGACGTGAGTCTCGACACCGGGTCTGGCAACGTGACGGTGAGCGGCATGAGTGGAGACCAGCTCAAGCTCGACACGGGCTCCGGCGACGTGTCGGCCGATCGGGTCGCGGCGGACGTGCTGAAGATCGACACCGGCTCGGGTGATGTCACGGCTTCGTCCGTCCGGGCCACCGATGTGAACATCGACACGGGATCGGGCGGCGTGCAGCTCGACCTTCTGTCCGACCTGCAGTCTCTGAATGTCGATACCGGGTCCGGGGACGTGACGGTCCGGATTCCGGCCGTGTTCGGGGCCACGGTGGACATCGAGACGAGTAACGGCGGCATCGACCTCCAGGACGTGGCCTTGAAGGCCACGCGCCTGGAGGAAGATCACGTCGTGGGGGAGATCGGAGACGGCAAGGGCCGCGTCAGGATCGAGACCGGGTCGGGCGGGGTCCGTCTCATCCGCTCGCGCTAGCCGCCGCTCAGTCCGCGGGTGCCGCCTCCGGCGCGGGTGCACGTCCGCCCGCTGCCGCCCGGCCCACGGCGCTGCGACCCAGCCAGCTCTGGAACTGATCGAGGTAGAGGTAGATCACGGGCGTCACGTACAGCGTGATGAACTGCGAAAACGCGAGCCCACCCACCACCGCGATACCCAGCGGCCGGCGGGACTCGGAGCCCGCCCCCACGCCCAGGGCGATCGGGAGCGTGCCCATCAGCGCTGCCATAGTCGTCATCATGATCGGCCGGAACCGGATGCTGCACGCCTCGAGGATCGCCGCTTGCGGGGATTTCCCCTCCACCCGCTGCGCCTCGAGCGCGAAGTCGATCATCATGATGCCGTTCTTCTTTACCAACCCCACCAGCATGATGATTCCGACGAATGCGTAAACCGAGAGCTCGACCCGGAACAGGAGCAGCGTGGCGAGCGCGCCGAACCCCGCGAACGGCAGCGCCGACAGGATGGTGAGCGGATGGATGAAGCTCTCGTACAGGATGCCGAGCACCAGATAGATCACCAGCACGGCGAGGAGCAGCAGGAAGAGCAGGCCGCCCTGGCTCGACTGGAACGCCTGCGCGGTGCCGCCGAACGAGGTCGTGACGCCCGAGGGCAGCACCTGCGCGGCCGCCCGCTGCACCTGCGCGACCGCCGTCCCGAGCGACACGCCGGGCTGCAAGTCGAACGAGATCGTCACCGACGGCAGCTGCCCCGAGTGGTTCACCGTGAGGGGGCCGACCGACGACGAGATGTCCGCGAGCGAGGCAAGGGGCACGAGCGAGCCTGTCTTCGAACGGACGTACAGCAAGCTGAGCGCCGAGAGATCGCGCTGATAATCAGGCAGGAGCTCCATCACGACCCAGTACTGGTTGGTGGGCGTGTAAATCGTCGAGACCTGGCCGGAGCCGTACGCGTCGTACAGGGCCCTCTCGACCTGCTCCGCCGTCACTCCCAACGCCGCCGCCCGGTCGCGATTGATGACGACGGAGGCCTGCGGGTTCGCGATCTGGAGGTCGCTCGTCACGTTGAGGAGGCCGGGAAGGGCGCGGAGCCGGCCTTCGAGGGTCTTCGAGCTCTCGTAGAGGGCCGTCATGTCCGGGCTCTGCAGCGTGAACTGGTACAGGCTCTTCGACAATCGGCCGCCGATGCGAATCGGAGGTGGGTTCTGCAGGAAGACCTGAATCCCCGGGATGCCCGCAAGCTTCCCGGAGAACGAGCGGATCAGCTGGTCCACGCTCAGCTTGCGCTGCGAGCGCGGTTTCAGCTGCATGAAGACGCGGCCCTGGTTGATCGTGCCGCCACCCAGGAAAGACATGGTGCCGTCCACGTTCGGATCCTGCTGCAGCACCGCCATGACCTGAAGCTGGTGCTGCACCATGTCGTCATATGACGTCCCCTGGAGCGTCTCCGTGATGCCGAAGATCTGCGAGTTGTCCTCGCTCGGTAGGAATCCCTTCGGGACGATCACGAAGAGGAAGAGCGTTGCGACGAAAATCGCCCCCGACGTAGCCAGCGCGGCCCCGCGGTGCCGCATGACCCAGCCGAGCGTACGCTCGTACCACCCCAGGACGGCCTGGTAGACCCGCTCCGACGCTTGGTACAACGAGCCATGCTGCGCCTCGCGGGGCGGCCGGAGGAACCGGCTGCACAGCATCGGCGTGAGCGTCAGCGAGACGACACCCGAGACCAGGATCGCGGCGCCGATGGTCACGGCAAACTCGTGGAAGAGCCGGCCGATGATCCCGCCCATGAAGAGGACCGGCAGAAACACCGCCGCGAGCGACAGGGTCATCGACAGGATCGTGAATCCCACCTCGCGGGCGCCCTCGTATGCCGCCTGCATCGCCGGTTTCCCGTGCTCCATGTGACGCACGATGTTCTCGAGCATCACGATGGCGTCGTCGACCACGAAGCCGACGCACAAGGTCAGCGCCATCATCGAGAGGTTATCGAGGCTGTAGCCGAGCTGGTACATCACCGCGAACGTGCCGACGAGCGAGAAGGGCAGGGCGAGGCTCGGGATCACCGTCGCGGACAGATTTCGTAGAAAGAGGAAGATCACGAGCACGACGAGGCAGAGCGTCAGCAACAACGTGAATCGGACGTCGTTGAGCGAGGCCCGGATCGAGTCGGATCGGTCGTAGCGCAGCCGTAGATCGACGGATGCCGGGAGCTGTTGGCGGAGGTTCGCCATGACGTTCCGCACGCGACTCGCCACCGCGACCGTGTTGGTGCCCGGCTGCCGCTGGATGGCCAGAATAATCGAGCGGCTGCCGTTGTACCACGCGGCGCTCTTGTTGTCCTGCACGTCGTCGAGCACCTGGCCGACGTCCTGGAGACGCACCGGGGCGCCGTTGCGATATGCGATCACCATGGGCCGGAACTCCGCCGCGTTCTGCAGCTGCCCATTGGCCTCTACGGTGTAGGCGCGGTGGGGGCCCCAGAGGATGCCCGTGGGGAGGTTCACGTTGCTCGCCGCGATGCCGTCGGCCACCTCGTCGATGCCGATTCCGCGCGTGGCGAGCGCCTTGGGGTCGAGTTGGACGCGGACCGCGTACTTGGCGGCTCCGTAGACCTGCACCTGAGCGACGCCGTCGACCGTGGACAGGCGCTGCGCGATGAACGTCTCGGCGTACTCATCGAGCGCGGAGAGCGACAACGTCTTCGAGCTCATCGCGTAGTACACGATCGGCGAGTCGGCCGGGTTCACCTTCTGGTAGGACGGCGGCAGGATGCCGCTCGGGAGGAGGCGCAGCGTTTTCGAGATCGCCGCGTTCACGTCTTGCGCCGCCGCGTCGATGTCCCGATCGAGCGTGAACTGCAGCGTGATGGAAGTGTTCCCGAGGTTCGACGTGGATGTCATCTGGTCCACGCCCGCGATGGTGGAGAACTGCTTTTCGAGCGGGGTCGCCACGGCCGAGGCCATCGTCTCGGGGCTCGCGCCCGGCAGGCTCGCGCTCACCGTGATCGTCGGGAAGTCCACGTTCGGCAGATCGCTCACCGGCAGCAGCCGGTACGCCATGATCCCGAACAGGAGGATGCCCATCATGACCAGGGTGGTCATGATCGGGCGCTTGATGAAGAGCTCGGATATGCTCATTTGTCACCCACCATTTCATTCGTCGCGTCGCCCACGCCCTTGATCTCGACCGGCGACCCGGACACCAAGCGAAGCTGTCCGTCGGTCACCACCGCGTCCCCGGCATGGACGCCGTCCGCGATGACCGCATACGGTCCGGCGGTCCGCGCCACGGTTACCGGCTGGGAGTGCGCCGTACTGGCCTGATCCACCACGAACACGTACGTCCCTTGCTGACCGGTCATGACCGCTTGCGACGGAACGACCAGCGCGTTCTGCTGGACGTAGAGCTGCAGGCGCACGTTCACGAACTCGCCGGGCCACAGCGCGTTGTCCTTGTTCGCGAACTCGCCCTTGAGCAGCACGGTGCCGGTCGCCGTATCCACCGCGTTGTCCACGAACGTCAGTACTCCGGCCGAGAATACCGTATCCGCCTTGCCAGGGCTCGCCATCACAGGCAGGCGGTTGCTGCGGTAGCGCTGGATGTCGGCGAGATACTGCTCCGGGACCGCGAACCGGACGAGGATCGGATGTGTCTGGTTGATCACCACGAGCGCGTCCATGTTGGCGCGGACGAGGTTCCCCTCTCGCATCAGCAGCCGGCCGGTCCGTCCCGTGATCGGTGAGCGAATGGATGCCCATTCGAGGTTGAGTCGCGCGTTTGCCAACGCGGCCGAGTCCGAGCGCACGGCCGCCGTCAGCGCCTGGGCCGTTGCCTGCTTGGCTTCGTAATCGGACTTGGTGACGTAGTCCTGCTTGACCAGGTCCGCGTACCGCTGAGCGTCGAGCACGGCGCTCTGTGCTTGCGCCGCATCGCGCGCGAGCACGGCTTGCGCCTGCTCGAGCGCCGCCTGGAACGGGCGCGGATCGATCTGGAACAAGAGCTGGCCGGCGGTCACCTCGTCGCCCTCGCGGAACGCGGCACGGAGCAGGACGCCCGTCACCTGCGACTGAATGCTCACGGTCTGGAGCGGCTCGACCGACCCGGTGGCGAGGATCTCGAGCGGCAACGCGCGCTGCTCGGCGTGCGCGACCGTGACGGGCACGCGCGCCGGTCCCCCGGCCCGCTTCCCTGAGCAGCCGGCGGCGACGAAGACCGCTGCGCACGCCGCGATGACGGCGGTGCGGCTCATCGCCCTGTCCCCGTCGTGTCGGACTGCATCTTGAGCGGGCTCGTCCCGTCGAGCCCCAGGATCCCCACGTCATGGGCGAGCTGGGCGAGCGCCGTGTTCCAGGAAAAGCGCGCTTGGATTGCCTGCGCGCGCGCACTTGCCAGCGCGGCCTGCGCCGTGAGCAGGTCGAGCAGGCTCCCGGCGCCCGCCTTGTAGCGTCCGAGCGCTACCTGCTCGGATTCGGTGGCGCTCGCGAGCAGGTCCCGGCTGGTGCGCACGAGCTGCGTCGACGTGCGGAGTGCGTAGTAGGCGTTGAACACCTGGTAGATGACCTGTTGTTCGAAGCCCTGCGCGCGTAATGCGGCCGCGTCCGCGGCCGCGGAGGCGGCCTTCACGTCATAGATCTGCGACCAGCCTGAGAATATCGGGATCGAAAGGGTCAGCGTGGCCGTATACCCGTTCCCGTTTGCGGGGGGCACGGTGGGCGGATTGTGGACGAAGTAGGTCTGGTTCGCGGTCCCGCCGACCGAGAGCGCGGGCAGGGCCTGGGACCGGGCGACGCTCACACGCGCGCGGGCCTGCTCGGCCAGCGCGCGCTGGGCCGCGAGGTCGGGGCGCTCGCGGGTTGCGTGGGCGATCAACGTGTCCACGCTTTCGACGATTCCCAACGGCACGGTCGTATCCGGTGACACCGCGATGTCGTAGGGGACGTTGGCGGGCAGGCCCATGGACAGCGCCAACGCGCCCCGCGTGGTCTGCAGATCGCCCTGCGTCGACTCGAGCGCCAGCTGAGCCTGCGACAGGGCCGTCTTTGCCTGCAGCACGTCCGCGATGGTCGCGAGGCCGACCCGGTGCCGCTGCTCGGCGGCATCGAGGTTCTGCCGGGCCTCGGTGAGCGTGGTCTGTTGCGCGTCGAGCAACGCCTTCGTGCCCATGTAAAGGAAGTAGGCTTGCTGAACGCCGAGCACGACGGTCTGCAAGGTCGCGTTGTGGGTCCAGTCGGCCGCAAGGAGCGCTTCCCGCGCCTCGCCGACCGAGCCCGAGCGGCCGCCGAAATCGAGCAGGAGCCATGAGACGTTGAGGCTGGGGCCGAAGGATTGCTGTTTCGCGGACCCGGCGCCACCAGACGCGATGCGCTTGATGGCTTGGGCGGTGCCGTCAGCCGTCACCGTGGGGAAGTATTCCCCTTTCGCCGCGCCGTAGCTCGCCGCCGCCGATCGGGCGTCCGCCCAGGCCGCGCTCGTGGCGGTATTGTTCCGCAGGGCGATGTCGATGACGTCCGTGAGCGTGAGCTGTGCGATCCGGTTGGCGAGGTCGGGTGGCAGCTCGGGCGGCGGCGCTGGCTGGGGGGGGGGCGCGACCGACCGACGGGGCGGCGTCCATGCTACGTTCGGGGTCGGTGCAGTGCCGGCGACGCCGCGCACGCCCGTTCCACACGCGGCGAGCACCGCCACCGCCCCGGTCGCGAGCGTTACACTCAGTAACGTCCCGAGGGGACGCGGGCGGAGGATGTCTGGCTGGCCCGTCGGCATCCGTTTGCGCATTCGGCTCTGTGCGAAAGGGTGGCGGCTGGATCGGTGTTCCCCGGAGTATACGCACTGGCAGGCGGGTGCGTGGAGCCTGACGGAGGGGCGTCAAATGGCGGTGCTCGAACGGGTACGGTTGGATCGCTGGCTCTGGGCCGCCCGCTTCTTCAGGACCCGGGCGCTCGCCGCCGCGGCGATCGGCGGAGGCAAGGTTCACGTCAACGGCTCCCCCGCCAAGCGCGCCAAGGCGGTGGCCGTGGGCGACGACCTGCGTATCCGGCGGGGCCCGTTCGAGTACCTGGTACGCGTGCGGGCGCTCGCGGAGCACCGCAGGTCGCCGGCGGCCGCGGCGACGCTGTACGACGAGGATGGCGAGGGGAAACGGCTCCGGGAACGGCTCGCCGAGCAGCTCCGGGTGGCGCCGGCCCTCCGCTATGAAGGAAAGGGCCGGCCCACAAAGCGCGAGCGACGGGAGATCGAGAGGTTCAAGGGGGAGTGAAACTCCGTCGTAATCGCTTCAAGAGCTGGATCTGGCCGGTATGATAGAGATCGTGCGCGGCGATGCCCCCGATGTGCTGGGCGTTGGTCCAGGTCGAGCGCCATCCCTTTGCGTTGAGTCGCGCGGGCGGGAAGCGAACGATCGCCGCACGGAGCAAACGGTGCTCGTCCCTTAGGAGCGCCAAGTCACGCCGCCAGGCGGCCGCGTCGGGCCGATCTGGCAAGCGAGGCCAGTTCGAGCCGGCGCGCGGGAATGAAAGAGTCGCGTCGCGCGTCAGGCGCCGGCGCACGATGTACTTCCAGTAGGCCGCATGCAGCACCACCTCCCAGATGTTGTGCCGTCCGCGGCCGGGGCGCCACAATGCCTCGCGGAACGTGAGGCCCCGAAGCGATCCCCAGAGCCCGGTCCCGTGCCACGCGCGGCGATTGAACGCTTGATCGAACAGATCGAGGAGCTGTGTCGAACGGCGATCTCGTGGCATCGGGGGGGGCCCGCCTACGGCAGAAAGTCCTTGGGAATCGGATGCGCGGGGTCTTCCTCGAACCAGATGGCGGATGCCACCCACCAGCGCGTGCCGTCCCAGTAGAGCTGCAGCGCGTTGATGCCCCGGCCCTCAACCGGGCCGTCCGCCGTGCGGTGCTCTTCGTACGTACTGAACACCTGGACGATGTTCCCGTATTCCCGGGTCACACGATGGATTTCACGCTCGAAGAAGCCGTCGTGCACCATCGCCGAGTCGGAGCCGTCCACAAACGTCTGGTGGTCCATCACGCGGGCGTACGGCCGCTGTTTCGCGAAGCCCGTGGCCACGAACCGAAGGTCGAGGATGTAGAGCGAGCGATCGCGGGACCACTGGCGCGGCTGGCCCGCGGGCCCGCTGATCACGTCGTAGTACGCCTTGACGACGCCGTCGACGCTGGCGACGTCGGCGGCGTGCGGGGCGACGGTCGGGACGTTCACATGGCGACGCGCCGGGGTTTGGGCACAGAGTGCCGTCGACAGGAATAGCGTCGCGAGCAGAGAGGAGAAAACGTCTGTTCGGGCCATCGGAGGTGTCTCCGGACGAGTGAAGGAATTGGCAAACCTACTGGAGCCCGATCGCCACGCCCAGGCCGATCGCCCCAGCGCCGAGCGTCAGCAGACCGAGCAACAGGGGGGCGGCGAAGCCCAGCCACTCCTCGTAGCGCACCTGCGCCGCCGCGAGGATTGCCATGAGCGCTCCGTTCGTGGGCGTGAACAGCTCGCACAGCCCGCCACCGTACTGATACGCGAGCACGGTGACCTGCCGAGACAGGCCGAGGAGGTCGGCAAGCGGGACGAGAATGGGGAGCGTGAGAACAGCATGACCGCTGGGACTCGGTACCGGTACATGCACCGCGGCGTGGACGAGCATCATGCCGAGCGCGGCGAAGACGAGCGGCAGGTTGGCGAGAGGCGTGAAGAGACCGTGCACGATCGTGTCGACGATCCGACCCTGCTCGAGTGTGACGAAGATCGCGCGCGCGAAGCCGATCAAGAGAGCGGCGTAGGCCATTGAGCGAAAGCCAGCGACGAACGCCTCCGCCGTCCCGCCGACGCCGAGTCCGCCGACGAGCCCGGCCACCACCCCCATCATGAAGAACAGCGCCGCCATCTCGTTGAATCCCCACTTGGAGCCCAGAACTCCGGCGACCAGCGCGCCGAATGTCACGAAGACCAGGGCCAACACGATCCAACGGCGTCCGTTCAGTGTCCCGGTGCCTGCCGACCTGTCATCCGTTGCTGGGGGTGGGGCCGGGTCCGAGCGGGTGCGAACAGCGTAGCGAATGGTGCCCCAGATCCAAAGGGCCAGTGCGCCGACCAGGAACGCGATCCGGAACCACGACCCCGAGAGGAGCGGGAGCTGCGCGAGCTGCTGGGCGATCCCGACCTGAAACGGATTGATGGGGCTGAAGGCCGCGCCCACCGCCGCGGCGCCGAGGCTCATCGCGACCGCGACGGTCGGCCGGTACCCGAGGCGCCGCGAGAGCAGGAGCATCACCGGCACGAGCGCGATGATCTCTTCCTTCATGTTGTCGAGCACGCCGCCAAGCGCAAAGGCGAGCGAGGTCACCGGAATGACCAGTGTCTCGGAATGCCCGAAGCGCCGCACCAGCCAGTCCACGCCCTGGCGCAGCGCGCCCGTTTCGTCCACCACTGTGAACGCGCCGCCGATCAGGAACACGAAGAAGATGACCGCTGCCGCGTCGGCCATGCCTCGCGGGATGGCCACCACTGCCTGGAACGCCCCGACCGGACGCGGGGCCACGCTGTGGTACGTCCCCGCCACCACCACTTGGCGAGCGGTCACGGGGTCGTCGCGCCGGTCGTATTCCCCAGGTGGCAGCACGTGGCTCGCGAGCGCGGCCAGCAAGACGCAGCCACACATGAGCGTTAGCGGATGGGGGAATTTCACGCGGAGATAATGACCCGGGAGCCAACGGTTTGGCTACTCAGGGTGTCAAAACAGCCGTGATTCCCAACTCCTTCCCATCGCCCCGATGCCGACCAGGAGGCCCGATGCTGAAGCGCGCGATCGCATTCCTGCTGCTGGCCGTTCCCACCGCCGTGCGCGCTCAAAGCGCCGCGGATGCCCGCTGGATGGCCCAGTGCCGAGATCGGGACGACGCCTGGCGGGCCGAGGCCTGCGAAGTGCGGGTTACCGCGCTCGCTAAGGGTGGCGTGATCACCGTGGATCCAGGACGGAACGGGGCCGTGGCGGTCGAAGGGTGGGATCGCGACAGCATCGAAGTGCACGCCCGCATCCAGGCCGAGGGCGCGACAGACGCCGAGGCGGCGGCCCTAGCGCAGACGATCAAGATCGCGGCGGCGGGAACCACGATCGGCGCGGAGGGCCCGGATGCGGGACGCCGCCAGTCGTGGTCGGTGAGCTTCGTCGTGTACGCGCCCCGGCACTCGGACCTGAAGCTCGATACCTACAACGGGCCGATCGGTGTGCGGGACGTGACGGGCCGCATGACGTTGACGGCGTACAACGGGCCGATCTCACTCGCGGGCGTGGGCGGCGACGTCCGTGCCCGGACCACCAACGGGCCGCTCGACATCGAGCTTGTGGGTGCGCACTGGGATGGCGCCGGGCTCGATGCGGAAACGACCAACGGGCCTGTGAACCTCGCTATTCCGGACAACTATTCCGCGCAGCTCGAGTTCGGGACCGTGAACGGTCCGATGACGGTCGGGTTCCCCCTCACGGTCACGATCCAGGGCAGGGTGGGGCGTCGGATTTCGACTCGGCTCGGCTCGGGAGGCGCTCCGATTCGCGTCGTGACCACGAACGGACCGGTCGAGATCCAGCGCAACTAGCGCCGGCCCAGGCGGCGGATCTCGTCGGACTCGTACACGTGCGCGCCGTGGGACGCGTCTCGGGCGACCCGCACCATGGCCCGCGCGACCGTGGCACCTTTGATCGGCCGGTATCGCGCCAGGGGCCCCATCATCACCCACCCGACGAGCGGGCTCAACAAGCCCGCGAGCCGCTCGGCCGGGCGGCTCTGCGCTCGCTTGCCACGCAGCAGTGAGGGTCGAAAGATCTGGATCCCCTCGAATTGGAGACGACGGATCGCTTCCTCGGTCTCTCCCTTCACGCGATTGTAGAACACCCGCGAACGCGGGTCCGCACCCAGCGCGGTGACGACGAGAAACTGGGCGGCGCGGTGGCGGACAGCCATCCGCCCGAGCTCCACCACGTAGGTCATATCGACTTTGCGAAACGCGTCCTGCGAGCCAGCCTGCCGGATGGTCGTACCCAGGCAGCAGAAGACGTCGTGCACGCGCGGGAAATCGCCCACTTCAGCGAGCCGGTCGAAGTCCACGACTCGCTGCACCAGCTTCTTGTGCGTGCGCGGCAGGGCGCCGCGCGCGAGCGTCGTGACCCGGTCGTATGCCGGATCGTCGAGCAGCAGCCCCAGGAGGTGGCCGCCGATGAGCCCGGATGCGCCGGCGACGAGCGCGGTGCGAGCCTGGCTCACCCGCTCAATGCCACACCGAGAGCAGCGCGCCCATGAGCACGAGGTACGCGAGCTGGTACCC